>JGI20225J20221_1001557_pt1 | contig 37088 bp, 27 predicted proteins | sample BioMet4_FD_20221 | JGI IMG/M metagenome (IMG submission 20221)
ATGGGATGAATACCACCTCTCAGAGGAGATTAATGATCGCGGTATTCTGATCGATCGACAACTTGTTGATAATGCCATACGGATGAGTGAAATTACCCAGAAACGGTTGTCTGAGGAAATGAAAAATAAGACTGGTCTGGAAAACCCAAACTCTGTCGCGCAGCTTAAGGGCTGGCTTTCAGATAATAATGTAGAAACAGACAGTCTCGGCAAGAAAGACGTCGCTAAGCTGATACCAGAAGCCCCTGATATGGTAGCTGAAGTACTACGTCTCCGTCAGCAGTCTTCAAAAAGCTCAATCAAGAAATATGTTGCGATGGATACTGCTGCCTGCAATGATAACCGCTGCCGCGGTATGTTCAGATTTTACGGTGCTAACCGTACCGGCCGCTTCGCCGGCCGTATCGTGCAGCTGCAAAACTTATATCGCAACTCCATGCCGGACCTAGCCGAGGCACGTGAGCTTGTCCGTCAGGGCGACTACGAGTCCCTTGATATGCTTTATGATAATATTCCGGATGTGCTCTCGCAGCTGATCCGGACCAGCTTTATACCAAAGCCGGGATACAAATATGTAGTATCAGACTTCAGCGCGATCGAGGCACGCGTGCTTTCCTTCCTTGCCGGCGAAAAATGGCGTCTTGATGTCTTCGCTGGAAGTGGTGACATCTACTGCGAAAGTGCATCGCACATGTTCGGGGTTCCTGTTGTAAAGCATGGTATCAACGGTGAGCTCAGGCAGAAAGGAAAACAGGCAGAACTTGCCTGCATCGCCGAAGGACAGCTCGTCCTCACCGATCAAGGCCTGGTGCCAATTGAAAAAGTGACCACAGACATGAAGGTTTGGGACGGAGAAGAATTTGTCCATCATGGTGGTGTGGTTTACAAAGGCGAAAGAGAGGTAATGACATATGAAGGACTCACCGCAACCCCAGATCACTACGTATGGGTCGACGGGGAACAAGAGCCGGTACCGTTTGGAATCGCCGCCGCCAGCGGCGCACATCTCGTACAAACCGGAAATGGTAGGAAACCATTACGGCTGGGTAGAAATTATCAGCTCGGAAAAGAGATGGAACTAAAACTGGAATCACTGTTATGTTCTGACAAAGTGTCAAGGGTGCGGCAGTGTTCAGTGGCAACTATTAGACAGTTTAAGGCGCGGAAAATCAAAAGGCTGTCAGCATTGTTCCCAACCACGAGTTGTACCAAAATGGCTCTACAAAAGATTGACAGCCGCGAAGAATCGATGCACAAATCCAAAGGACTCCATGTACCACGATTATGGGGAGCGTGGCATAAGATTCGAATTCAACAGTGTAAACGAAGCCTGCATATATTTAATTACCGAATATGGGGTACCAGAACGAAAGATGGAGCTAGATCGAATCAACACCAATGGGAACTATGCCCGTGGCAATTTACGATTTGTTACGAGAGAACAGAACCAGGCAAACCGAAGAATAATGATAATATCTCAATTCGCTCAAGAATACTGGCCATACAGCAGATCGGTTGTGACAAAAAAACTATCTGCAGGAATATCACGAGATCAGATCATTCTGGAAGCTCAGAAATCAGTATCAGAAAAAAGGAAGCATTGGAAGATCATCTCTGCAAGGCTCGACTTTATGACATACGAAATGCCGGAAAGCATCACCGTTTTACCGTATCGGGGCATCTAGTTCATAACTGCGGATATGGCGGCAGCGTCGGCGCTTTAAAGGCAATGGGTGCACTGGACATGAGCCTTTCAGAGGATGAGCTTCCTGGCCTTGTTGAATCTTGGCGTAGCTCAAACCCGAATATCGTTCAATACTGGTGGGACATTGACAATGCCGTCAAGACTACCATCAAGCAGCGTATTCCTACAAAGGTTGGTCTCATCACGTTCAGCTGGAAAAGCGGCATGCTCTTTGCCGAACTACCATCCGGTAGGCACTTATCATANGTAAAACCCAGNATNGGTGAGAATCAGTTCGGCGGCGAAAGCATCACATACATGGGTAACGACAGCACGAGACACTGGTCACGGATCGAATCATACGGTCCAAAGATCGTAGAGAATCTAGTTCAGGCTATCAGCCGAGATATCCTCTGCTACAGCATGCAGACCCTATCCTCTTGCTTTATCGTCGGGCACGTGCATGATGAGCTGATCATCGAATGCAGCCCAGGCGTGGATTTCCACGTGGTCTGTGAACAGATGGGGAGAACTCCTCCCTGGATACCTGGTTTGCTGCTCCGCGCGGATGGATATGAATGTCATTTTTATCAGAAAGACTAATAAATCATGCCCCCCTTTAAAAAGGTGGTCGCGACTTCGCGCACTTCGCACGCTCAACAGGCTTATAAGCCATACTCAAAAGTGGCACGGTCGCTCTCGCATGAGAACTTCTGTGCCACTTTAATTTTCTAATCAAATATTCTTATGCATAATTCTTTATACTCTTATCCTTATGAGATTAAATAAAGTCTCCATCAGTATCAAAGATATGGTCCAGCTCATCAGTATTAATTGCATGTGATACCTTATCTCGAATTGCTGTTCTATACATATTTAATCTTCTGAATCGATTACTTCTCGCTGCATCTTTACTCATACGGATAAGCTGAATGCTGCCAACACCAGGATTCTGTCTTGCATATTCCGCAAAGCCCTTAGCTTTACCAAGGTTATCCTTAAAATCCGGATTATGCGGTTCCAAAATATCAATAACATATTCTGATACAGGATCTTTCCTTACCACAATAAAATCCGGATATGTCGGCTTTATCTCACCATCAATTTCATAAGGTATGCACAGTGCCCACGAGGCCCTGGACGGATTACGAATCCAGCAAACGAAATCAGATCTCTTTTCCGCCTCTGCAATTACACCGGCCTCCCAAGAATTCAATTTCATTGTTGCCACTCCAGTTGTATCACTTACAAAAAGATGATCTTTATACTCAGTGCCACCCGGTTCATGCGGAACTTGTATTGTTTCTGGTAAACGGAAGTTATGCTTACTGACTGGATCACCGTCGGAAACGATACTGTCATATGCTTTACGGATCTTCTCCGAATCGATGGTCGCAATGTATCTTCTGTAATCGTCATTCAAGCCGTGGAAACGCTCCTCTGCATAGGAATGCAGCCGTTTCATACATTCGTCATCGGCAACAAACAGAATAACATCAACCTTGAAAGCAGTAAGATCAGAAGAGTCCATATACTTGTTTCCATAAGCCATGCCGATGCCTTCTCTACCAAGCTTAACATCCGCAATTTGAAACTGCCGCTCTATATCGGTATCTGTCGTAGTGTACATATCGTGCACAGAATAATTGTCCACGGACTCACCGAAAGCATCAAATATCTGTGTTGCCAGATTGAACTGCTTAACCTGCTGAACAAGGTCATCATATTTTCCGGTTGCCTTCAGATTTTCAACATAGCTATAGATCATTTCAACTATCTCGTCCTGCACCTCACGGATAGCTTCTCGACGAAGATTGGACATTGTAAGCAAATGTGCCATCCTGTACAGCGATTTCAAATAGTCGTTGATACGAAGGGCTCTGACATTATAGGAGAGCAGACCTGCATCGTTTATGAATTTCATAACTGCTTCACGGTCAAATAGGTCTTCCTCTTCAGAACCCCGCGGATGACTTCCTTGTGTTCCGGCTTCATCACCACCATCAGAAGGAACCGTCACTTCCAGTGTCTGAGCTGCTGCAGGTGTCGAGGTTCCGATTTCAGTCTGCTGGCTCTCTCCGGTTGGTTCTGACTGATTTGTCTGTTCATCGTATGTTTGAGACTGAGCCTCAGAGCTGCTTGTTTCGCTTGTCACCACCTGAGTGCCTGTAGTTTGCGGAGCAGTATTCTGGCCAGAGAAAACATCAAACAAATTCATCTGCCCCTGAACTGACTGTTCTTCCTTTTTCTTCTTCGGCTTTACGGTCAATGTCTCAAATTGCTTACCAGACAATGACTCTCCAAAAATATCTGTAGATATCTCCCCACCCTCGGTGCTCTGTAATGCCTCTACAACATCTTTTACTGTAGTTTCATTAAAATACGGCAAATAGAGATGCACATCATTCAGAACATCATCAACCTGAATATGCATCTGCATCGGTGTCCTGACCATTCTTCCAAGGAGCTGTGCAATATATGTGGCATCACTGGCGTGCTTGAATGACATCATGGTCTCAGCTCTTGGACAATCCCAGCCTGTAGAAAGGTTTTCTTTAAAGAACACAATGCGAATATTCCTGTCCTCTGCTATACGAGAGGGTTCTTCGTAGCGCACATCAAGTCCATTTATTGAAAGTGACGCAGTCGTGCCGCCGAATGTGTGTACAACTTGGCCGTTTTCCAGTTTGAAACCCGACCGCTCTTCAATTTTGGCTATGCAATCTTCCAGATTTGTATCAGTCAATTTATCGCCGGTTCCGTTTAGTACCTGGACAATCAGGATCGGATTCACATAGGCATAGTGCTGCTCATAGCAATACTGTGTCCAATGCTCCCACTTTTCTTTCCAATCATCCGCTGCTGCCTGTAGGATCGCCATATCATTATTTACTGCACCTTCCTCCGGATAAGTGATGACAATTCTGTCTTTTAGCAATCCCGATGCACGAACTTCATCAGACGTGACGATAGCTTTGTGTATTGTAGAAGATGTTCCCTCGACCAGCGCATTGAATCTCTGTGTCGTGGCAGACATGCCAATGACAACTGGCATCGGAGGGATACAGTCATCATCGCTACCCTTGATGAACTTTTGCATGATAGTAGTTGCTTTGCTGGCTTCTCGCCCCTGCATGCCACGATGCGCTTCATCAATGATAAAATACAGATGGTCGCTCTTTTCCCGAATGGTATTAGCAAGTGTCTGCCAGATGGTATAAGTACGGCCATCTCCATTCTTAGTAAGTTTGGAAGAAACGGACAACTTCTGTGTATTCAGAAAATAAATATGTCCGTCCTCAAATACCTCTCTATCAAATGACTCCTCGGAAATTGTAATACACTGTGAAAGCCTGATTTTATCTGCCTTGGAATCGATCTTCTGCTTGGATTGTTCGTTTAATTGCGGAGAATCAGAGAGCCAGACGATAATAGCGTCCTGCTGTTCAGCATAATTCTCGTCACCGAAAAAAATATCCTCGATCAAAGCCGACATAATAATTGTCTTTCCAGCCCCAGTCGGTGCAGTGAATGAAACAACCTGTGGCGCATGTGTTCTATGAAAACTACCCATAGCCTCCGCCGTTTTCATGCGTATATCAAGAAGTGCCTTCCTCTGAAAAGAAAATAATTCTACGTTCATGGTTACCTCCCTGGATTGATCCGGAAATTATCCAGATAGTCTCTGTAAAGCTGATAGCTATCTTTCCCCTCGTAGGTACGAATCATTGTCCGATAAGCTGTCTCAGAATCCGTCACGATAAAGATCGTCTGAATCTCCGGATGCTTCTGTAATTCCGCATCAAACTCTGAATAGTAAATCTCGTCTATCAGGACTGCCATCTTGTTTTGAGGAAGCATAAGAATATTCGGAAGTTCGTCTGAATCCAGTTCCGGGCACTGTCCAACAGCTCCGCATTTCATCCAGAGCACCGGAAGCAGCTCACGGAACTGCCTGCCAAGGGCAACTGATGTCTTATCAAGAAAACCCAACTTAAAGTATTCACAGTTAGTTTTGAAGCCATTATTCATCGGCATCAAAACAGGCGCCAGCGTTAGTATAGGTTCAAACATTTCCTTGATTCTTTCTTTAAGGCTCTTAAAAATTCTATTATTTGACGTGATAATATAAAAGTCAGTTATATGATCCAGTCCATCTAAAGCTTCTAACCATTCTTCACCAGCTGTATCATCCAATAAAACAGTTGCCGTATGCTTGGCATCATCAGATACTATGAATTTTGACTCTTGCGATACAAGTGTCTGGGGCAATTTCTTATTTGATAATATCGAAACAAGCTTTTTCTTTTCGCCTATTTTTAAAGAAGAAATGTCGCTTACAAATCCAATTTGAACAATATTTCTATCTTTTTCTTCACTACTTGTCTTATATGTTGTGTACTCACCTTCTAAAGCATTGCCATTTACATCGCAGCCCTTGATACTACATTCTATTCTTGGCCATGCAACATATTTTGCAATTCCCAGTTTTTCCCATTCTGGATCTCCCGGTTTAACTCCTTGCTCAGACAGTATGTCACTTTCTTCTTTTCTCAATTCATTGTTCGTCACGCAAATGCATCTACGTTTTCCTCCATCTTCCTCATTAAGAAGATTTATTGCATGAAGCGTTGTTCCTGACCCCGCAAAAAAGTCGATAACAAGTGCATTAGGCTTATTAGCAATAAAAAATCTGATTGTATCATGAACCGCATATAATGATTTTGGGAAAGTAAACCTACTTGATCCAAAGAATGCTTTAAGTAAGTTCGTGCCTCCTTGCTCAGCATTGTGTGACTTTATGCGCCACTGAGTACCCGGTATAAATTTAGGGATATATGCATCGTCATCCGTAATGATAGAACCATCTTGTCTATGTCCTATAATTGTGAACGCACCTTTTGATATTTTTTCCCTTTCGCCCTTTGCCAAGTATGTAATCGCAGTATTTTCACTTCTCCACTTACCTAATTTTGCATACCCAATCTCTATAGAAGATCTCAAATTTTCGCTACTTATCTGCCAATTTCCCTCCGTTCCATCAGCACGTATAGGCCATACTGCAACACAGCCCTCTGGCGCTATTATTTCAGACATGTTTGTGCCGTAGTATGAGTCTCCCACAGAATGAAATACTGGTCCTTCATCAGTATTATAGATGAAAACTGGATAAAATTGATTTTGGCTATCCGCTCTTGCTGTATGCGAACCCGAGCGTAATAACTCCTTCCATCTCAACCGAGAAGCTCTTTTATCTTCCGATATTTTCCATTCATTAGTTAATGACAACGGTTCCGGACTTGATGCTCCAAATTGCACAAAAAACAAGTATTCATCGGTTCTGCCAAATTGTTGATGCCTTGCGGCACCTTTTGGATTTATTACGCTACTTACCATCTGAATATTAGCTTCAGGGAACAATTCTTCAAGCAAACATCCAAGATGCAGATATTCCTTTTCATCAATTGTTACAATGAGCACCGAATCGTTAGGATTAAGTAACTTTTTTGCTATCTTTAGCCTTTTTTCCATCATTGATAGCCATTTGCTATGCCTGTATTCATCAGAACTGTCAACATAGTCATTGTTGTATTTCCAATCCTTCGCGCCTGTATTATAAGGAGGATCAATGTAAATACAATCAACTTTTTCTGAATAAAGGTATTCCAGCAGCTGCAACGCGTGATAATTATCCGCTTCGATCAATGTATGCCACAAATCACTGTCTGGCGCATTCTCGACCTTATCGATTGGCTTCAGGTACGGATAAATCGGATCGCCAAACTGTGCAATGCAAACAAGAGAAGAAACAGGAATCTCAACCGTCGTTTTGCTTTCCTTTTCAAAGCATTTAGCTGTACCGCCCGTAATTGACTCCACCACATAACTCTGCTGAATGTTCTTGTCCTTAATCGCAACAAGCGCTCCCTTCTTTACAGGAATGTCATAAAGGGGAGTGCATTCAGGAATATGCTCTTCAAAAACAAGGCCGAATTTCTTCTGCTTGAGTAATTTATTCATTTCCTGCAGGATTCGTTCCCGGAGTGCGGGGTCATCAATCTGCTGGATCAGGTCTTGTAATAGTGCCATGGATCCACCTCATTCTTCCGTTATTGTCTTTGACTTGATATGGTAATCAATGCCGTGCTCTTTGCAAAAGGAAATCACTTCTGCCGCGCATTCATTGTAAAAATGTTTATGCCCTTCGTAAGAGTTCGCCACCTTGCTGTAGTTTGTCCTGCCGAAGATAATCCGGTCGGTAAAAGATACCGCTTCCAGTATCTCATGCAGATCCTGCTTGATCATATTCGGTGTCGGATAAGGTTCTATGCTTACCCACGTCTTACACCCTGCATCGTGCAATGCTCTCAGGGTGGTCATCCGTTCCGCACAAGGAACCGCTCCCGGCTCCATCTGCTCGCGGAAGGCTTCGTCCAGCGTAATCAGCGTTATGCCATGTTCATTCTCGTGTGAAAGCTCTGTAAGCTCTATCGGAAGCAGGCCTTTTGTCAGTGTTATGCATTTGATGCCTGCCTCGTTTAATTTACGGATGGCCGCTATGCTCATATCGGATACTTCCGGGTATCTGTGCATGAACGGATCAGTCGTGAAACAAAGCTGCACTGACTGAATCTTGTTCCTCAGCTTGGGTATTTCTCTATCGAGCAGTTCCAGCGTGTTTGATACCAGCACCGGCTCCAGCCACGTGTCATAGTCTTTTATCTGTCCGAACCGCTTCTTCATCAGGAATGCGTAACAGGGGTATCGGCAGCCGTGCGCACATCCCTGTACATGATTCATAGTGTAGTCACCGTACTCTACCCCAGTTTGATAAAGCATGGATTTTCGTGTTATGGTCTTCAAGTTGATTTCATCCTCCACCTATTTGTTCTTTAAGATATGATTTGCTATCCGCAGAGCAAGTTTTTGTGCCGCCTCACTCTCATTAGAGATAGCAAAGCAGAAAAGGAACATCGGTGAGTTCCTGCTGTTTCTAAAAATCCGCGCGTGTTTGGATACACATGGAAAAATTGTCTCAAGTCGGGAGATGATGTATGCCTTTATATGATCCGGATTTGCATCCCTTACCATTCGCTCACTATCGTTCTTGCCGGACTCGTCCGGGAACAGGTCGAAAAGCGTCATCTGCTGATCTTTCTTGTAGAATTCCTCGCGCCATCCGGAATCTCCAAGTAAACGGTCTATGCAATCCTCTCGTTTGTTATATTTTCCATTCTTCGGCAGCATCCGTTCCAATGTTGAAAATGGGAACAGATACCACACATCTATTGATTTTGTCTTTGCCACATTTTCAAGTGTTATCCAATTCACCTGCGTCGCATATGGATCTAAGAACAGAAGGCCTCTGTTATATCTCCAATCCACGCTTTGAATGATCTCCGCGAGCTTATCATTGGCGTCGCCACAGTAGATCGTTACGATACGCCTCATCTGTGGAAACTCGGAATTTATCATATCCTGAAGCTCTGACGCCTTCTGGCTGTCCACTTCAATGAAATAATAGTGATCAAACTTATTATCGGAGGCAAGCGCACGCTTGGCAGAGCCGACAAGATACTGGCTGCCGTCGCTGGTCTCGATCTCTCCGATCCCGGCAAAAGCGTCGATATAGAGCTTTTTAAATTTCTGGTTCTGCAGCGCAATCAGGTATGCGTCCAGATAGCTGGTGAAAATGTTCAGCTTCTCCTCCGTCCAATTGCCGCCAAATTTCTGTGATGTTGCCATTAACTCCGATCACCTCATCTATTTGAAACTCTGTTTCACGAAGAAAAAGAGATTACCGTTTCTCTCTTTCCTGTATCAGGATTTGCTATCTGCTCAATCTTTGCGTCAAAGAAACCGGTAAGGTCACTTTTCACCTCGTTCCGGAATCCCTCTGACGGGAAGATCGGATGATTATCAAGTAACTCCCACATCTCCTCCAAGGGTACTTGCGTACACCCCCTGCAGCTGAGCTGCAGATACTTGGCGATATCCAATACATGCAGGCAAGTCTCGTCTTCCTCATCAATAATCTCACCAAGCATATTAAATGATAGCTGCCTGTTCTCCGCCGAATGCTTAGTAGAGGACTGTGCTCCGAATACTTTCCACGCGCTCTTTTTATATAGCTTGAAACCTTCTTTATTGCTCGTGCAGTGAATTAGGTTATACACAAGCGAGTTCTGAGTGTTGTAAAAGGGAAATGCCGATACATAATATCTGCGTGAGCCCTTCAGGGAATTTATTATTTCTTCTACTCTGGCTTCATAAGCTGTTTTGTCACTTCCGTAAGGTACCAGTTTTTCAAAATCTTCAAGATACGTATTTTCGTACTTTTCCTTCGTTGTCTTTTTTTTCGCTCTTGAAATCGCCCTCACTGGATCTGAAACCATGTGATTAATCATTACTTCACCCCAGTTACGGAAGAAAGGCAACAATGCCTCCCAGTCTATTGAAGCGTCATATGGATCATAAAGCAAAAAATAATGCAAATGACCGGTTCCATATATTTGTGGCCCTATGGTCCTAAGAAGCTCATATGCATCCAGACGTGATGTCACAACTTCAAAATTCCGCTCATTTTGCGGCAGGTGCTTCTCTAATTCATCTACTCGTTTATTGTTCTTATCATTTAAATAAATATGAACAGCCTTTGTCGGATACGTTCTTGCCACTTCTAACAATGCTTCTGATACTCGTAAAGCCGTTCCCTTTATCGTCCGCCCGGACTCATCCATATATACTCCACTATTGCACATGCAATCAATAAAGATAAGGCCGTTACAAGATTCAGTCAGCATTAATTTTTGTGCCCACGACTTTATATATTCCTCTATCAGTTCAAATTTCTTGATCGTATGAGGACTTGCTTTGCTAATAACACAGTTTTTTCTACCAGACATGTTTGCTCTCCTCAAACATCACCATCTTCATCTGTAGGAATTAAATCCATGATGTCACCTATATTGCATTCCAGTGCTTTACACACTTTCATCAAAACTTCCATACTGACGGTCTCGCCCTTAGAGAGTTTCGTGACGGATGCCCAACTAATATGGGCCGCTGCCTGCAAGTCCTTTTTCTTCATATCCTTATCAATTAAAAATTTCCATAATTTCTTGTAGCTAACTTCCATCATATTCACCTCATAGCGTAATATTGAAACTTTGCTCTTCATGAAAAAGTATATCATGTGCCATCCAATTACTCAAGAGATATTCTTCAGTTTTAGGAGAATCTACTTCTAATGTTATTGAAAAAACCGTGCGTATATGATAAACTTTTTCTGTTCACTTATGACTATCTGAAGGGGGGTTCCATGGGTAATTACAATAATGAAATAGAACAATTTATATACGAAATTTGCTACCAGCCTATGTGGAAAGCAGCTTCTTCATATATTGCAGAGCATCCTTATGCTCTGAGCCTTTCATTTTCCAGAATTCAAAATCCCAGCTCTGCTGTATTGGAGGATATGCTTCTGGAATTTCCGAAGAACGTACGTATATCAGAAGACTCTCTACTTTTTGATGCTGTTGTTAGCTGTACTATCAATTTAACTGCAGACAATTACAATGGAATTGCTTCACATGAAATGAGCCAGTGGCTTGTTCTTTCATACGAAGCGATAGTAACAGATAAACTTGAATCTGTCACCATATCGGATATCTCCATCTATACTCCCGGGCAACCTCGCAAAAATGACGGCCACGCAGTCTCTAAGAACATTGTCCCTATACTATATAAGAATGATTTAGATGATGAGGCGACAAATTTCCTCAAGAAGTATTTCCCCGATGCACTTGAAAAACCTATGGCAGTCCCTATCGCTGACATTGCAGCAAATATTGGACTTGAAATAATACAAGGCAAGCGAATAACAGATAATTTTAGTATCTTCGGTGAGATATACTTTTCAGCGGGTAAGGCGACCGTTTATGATCTTTTCAAAATCGTCTCCAATACTATTGAGGTAAACAGAGGAACCATATTGGTAGATGCGTACACATTCTGGGAGCGGAACCTCGGATGCGTCAATAACACTATCGCACACGAAGTCTATCACTGGTATAAGCACCGCATGTATGCAGCGATAAAAAATATACTACGCAACGAAAAGACAATCGCCTGTAGGTGTCCTTCCAAAATAGTGTATCCCGGTGAGAATGAAGAATGGACCGACGAGCAGAAAATGGAGTGGCAAGCTAACAGCGTTGCGCCCCGTATTTTGATGCCTGTTGAAACTTTCAGGATTAAAGTAGACGAATTATATAAGCAATACAACTATGAAGATTCCACTATTAAGGCCGCCGTCGTCACTTGTATTGCTGATGAATTGGCGAGCTTCTATCATGTTTCAAGGCAGTCTGCTCTTATCCGAATGAAGGAAACTGGTTACTACGAGGCCACCTCCGTTTTAAAGGAACTTCAGGAGACTCAGCAGTCCTTCATCATCGGACAAGAAGAAGGCTATCTGGAATACATCCACAATGATCATTTCCGTGAAATCATTGACTCTGGCCTCTTTCTATTTGTTAATGGCTATTATGTCATCAACAACAACAAGTACTTAGCGCAGGATGAATCAGGTAAATATTCTCTTACTGAATATGCCTGGGAAAATCTCGACTCCTGTACCATCCCATTCGTTATGAAGCCCGCCCGCTTCAAACAGGATCTCAAGTATCCGGGCCTCATCATGCACAGGGCGGCCGGCTTTGATAAGCTGCCTCAGCTCGATGAGGAAAAAGCGAAAGAGGTATTGAAGCTTGCCAAAGAAATGTACGATAAAAAGCAAGCAGGTTTCAATCTTCAGAAAGAAACTATGGCGATCCTCTCACCAGGCAAGAGCTGCTGCGAAATGCTATCCGAACTATTCAACTTCCGTCATATAACGAAGTATAGACTTGAAGATCTTACTGGTCTCGGTACTGAAGTTTACAGCAAAGTCAAAAATGGTAATCTTGGAAATCCGACTACAAGAACCATCGTAGCTATTGCCTGTGGTCTTGATCTGGATCTTGACGAGACAGAATGCCTTATGAAAGCAGCTGGTCGAAATTTTACATATTCGGATGAAGAACGAGCTCTAAAATACTGTGTCTTTGCATTTATAGGACACCCTATTGAAGATGTGAATGATTTTTTAGTAGAAAATGGTTTTGACCCTCTCGGGACAAAACAAAGACGTTAATATCGATTTATTAAGCGTCGTGCACCTCATTTGAGATGTACGGCGTATTTTTTGAACTTTTTTTGAACTTACCAAGTTTAGAATTTTTCCCTCTGACAGGCCATGCGCCTGTCTTTTTTTTATCAGTCGTGTGAAAATCCTTATTTTAAGCCATTTCTCAAGCCTTGCGATTGAACTTACCAAGTTTTTGGAAATATGACTGATTCAGATAGTATGGCATTAGCACACGGGAACCATCTGCGCAGGGTGTTTTCGGTTCCGTGTGACTACAACTGAAAATAGATTCTGTGCCGATCACCGGAAGTGAGGCGCAGCCGAAATGGAGATATCCATCAAGCTGCCCTCACCTCCTTGTGGTCTGGTTCTGCATGCAAAGAGCTCTCCGTTTCGGCAAAGCCGAAGGAGGGCTTTTATCGTGCAAATCAAAGACAATCATTACAGAGATTTCAGTAACCGTTCACCCTTTAATGGCATCCCGTGCCGTGAGAACGAGTCACTGGCGCCAGTCGTGATCGATGACGACTTCCGCGACTACCTGAAAGAGCTGGGGCTAGTCTGGGACAATGCCGAAACATGGCATTTTCCGAGATGCAGCGAAGGTGTCCCTGTCGCCTTCGTCCAGGTAAAAAAGAATGAGCTGAACCAGGCGATCAAGCTCTTCAACGACCAGGTCAGCCGATATCTTAAGCGTTTCCAGAAAGATAAATGGAGCGAGTTTGCCTCGATAGATGGCATGCTCGAAGCCGCCCAGGACGATGAACTCCAGGGTCATGATCCCACCGGGACGACTAAGAACGAAGATAACTTCATGCTGGAGATCGCCTTCAATTCACTTCTGGAAGACCTGAACAAATTGAACCCGAACTACGCCCGCATAATCCAGATGCTGCGCAATGGTTCCAAGAAAGTCGAGATCCTGACGGAAGTGGACCTTGGAACCGAGAAGTCCCAGGGCTATGCCTTCATCAAGAATGTCCAGGTCATCGCCAAAGAGATCTGGAATAAGAACTATCTCTAAGCAATAACAGCCTTGCCGAAAGAGCAGTCGATCTCATACCGACTGCTTTTTCATAGGCAGAGCGGCAACAATCCTATCTCCACAACCTTATTCCATAACAATCCTGTCAACACAACCCCAGCCCTTTAACAAGGCTATCAACTCAACCTACACTTCTGGAACAGTTTCCAAAAAGAAATTTTTTACATAAAAAAAACAAGACTTATCGGTAAGCGGGACTATTTAGATATAGCCGCAGCTCACGGATAAGCCTTGTTTACTGGGTTTTTCAGCCCTAATATGTGTTTTGCTTTGACATCAATACTACCGTCTCGACGTGGCTCGATTGCTCCAGATTGATGTCAAGTGCGTAGCCAAATTCGCGTTCGTTCGCGGGAATTTATCAAAGCGTGTTTTCGTCTCGAAACACACCGATTTTTGCCCTTGTACGTTCTCGGAAACAGGTCAAAGACCTTGCTCCTACTTATAATATGCAAACGCACAGATTCGCCGACCGCTTCAAGACTTCGCTCTGAGGGAACAAGTCTGAAATCCCATCGCCTCAACATTAATTCTTCCCGTGACAGAATTTGTACTTTTTTCCGCTTCCGCATGGACATGGATCATTACGTCCTATCTTCTTTGGCCAGTTTGCTCTTTCCTGAACCATAAGTGGNTCGGCGGAGTAAGGACCGAGAGCGAAATATGTCATTAAACGTTTCTACTAAGAAACAACTAAAAGCTTCAAACTTCCGGAGGTCTGTTGTTCATCGGAACTATCACCATTTTGTCAAGATAAACCTACAAATTACTTGGAACATGAAAACGACAATAGGGCCCAGGCAGAATTATTGTATTTTATGTCCCGACTGCGGCTTAGTTTATTAGGAAACCCTTTTCTTGCATAAAAGAAATTCTCCTAAATATATTTCGAGTGTTCCGTTAGTTCCACTAGTATAAAACGAACTTGTGTCTTCCAGGATATGCTAAAAGAACCTACAACATCATTTACGTTTTTGACCTCTTTTACGCTTAACCTGTGTTACTACAACTATACTTGCGTCACTCAGTCCAATAATGAAATGTAAGGTTAGGGTTTTTTGTCTTGGCATTTCTTTTGCCTTTATGGAAGAGGCTTTAAACTTTTACTTCGCCTACGTTTGTACAAAGGGTCCGGGGAATAACCACCACAAGTCTTATGGACATAGCTGATTTCTCTCGAAAGGAATACATACTACCGTTTTATGGTGAATAAGGCGCTGGTATATTTTTATAAAATCATCATAGACCTTATATATCAAATCCTGTAGCTCCTCAAGATGATAACCATCATGTGAATTTAAGAAGTCTACTAAGCTCTTCAGCTGAACAGAGTCCAGTTTCATAATTCCTGCACTAAAAGAGAGATTATCCAAGATGTCTTTTTTGAGTGCAGAATAAAACCCATGAACCTCAATCATATGAATAGCTCTCAATACCTCAGACTCATCTCTGCACTGAAAATATTGTCCGGAGAATTCCTTTTGTATCTCCTGAACAAGGTATTCACTATTATTTCTGAAGAGGTCAATGATTCTTTTATAGCTCTTCCATTTCTTTTCTGTTGCATTAAGCTGTGATACCGCTTTTCCGAACTGCTCATATGAATCATCCGTCTTCATACGATTCATATAGCGGATAAACGGAGTAATGACGACTTCTTCCAACTCCGCTGCTTTGCCTTGTTTCACGGTCGGGAATTCACCAGAGCATTCAACCATGTAATCAGCTTCAGCATCCGGGATTTCATCCGCATTGTCAAAAGAAAACTTTAGCCCCGGTCGGTTTTGTCCTATCTTAACGCTGCCAGATAAGGAAGTACCACATTTACCGCAAGCCACAACAATAGGATGTTCTTCTTGCCATCCAACCTGTAATCGGACTCTGGTAATACTTCCGCAAACCTGACATTTTATAAATGTATTAAAAACCATGCATTTTCTCCATTCATATTATCAAGCATTAAATCGCCTCAACCTTTGACGGCTCCACAAGTGCATGGTATTTCATCGTCGTAGCCCTAATATGCCTCTGCTGGGATCGATGATCCATCTCTGACAATCTTGATTGTTCCATCATCAGAAATTTCTATTACAGAGACATCTTCAAGCAAATGCCCATGTGCTCGAACATAATACTCAGCCAGTGTTTCCTGCTTGCCACGAAACACTGCTTTTTTCATACAAAGCAGCTTCTTTGTCCCAGAAGGCAGAAAGCCAAAGTAAAATACAGCCTCGTCCAAGCCCATCAACTTTGCGCTCGGAACATTCCCGGAATCAGTCCACGTATAACATTTGCATTCAGCCACGATAGACCTGTCAGCATTGGCAAGATCAAACTTGTGCTCCTTTGGCGGTCTGCCGATGGGGATTGCTGCTTCTTGCTCAAAATATGTATTATATTTTTCTTTGAGAATCGTTTGCACAAATTCTTGGAACTTGCGTCCGACGTGCGGATTCTCAGAATTTAAATTTGCCATTAGTGCTCCTCGTCCGGTGCGGACTATTGCCAATCTACCGTTATATACGGCACAATCAAATCGTAGAACTTCTTTGACCATTCTGCATGGAACTTTGCCATCTGCGGCCAGTCATCCTCGTTTTCAATGCTCACGTTATCAAGCTGAATAAATACCTTCGAGGATTTGATATCATCTCCACGGTTCCACTGAAGCTCCGTTCCCAGCTTCGATTCAATCTCGCTTTTATGCTGGTAAAGAGCATCAAAAGCAGCTTTATTCTCTGATCTATCCGCTCTGGCAAATACGACCTCTGAACGGGCAGAGTCAAAATTCGCAACACAGCAGAGGTAGAAACCTCCAATGCCAAAGAATCCGTTTATCCAGTTGTCCGTACTCGGATTCACATTGCTGAAAGAGCCGGGATTACCATGAGCCTCATGGATTTGGGCTAAGGCATACGTCCAGTAGCGTTTTCTAATCTCAAACCTCGTTTCAGAGGAATCACCGCTTATATTGAGACGTTCTCCGGCCATAGATAATGCTGTCGTGATCCGGTCAAAATGGTCGATGATCCAATCAAATATTTTCTGCTGCTCTGCTGGATTGAATACATCAGCCTTCTCCTCAATAACGATGGAACGTGTTGTACCTGTCGATTTTGAGTATTCCCAATTTAGGTTCTCACCAAATTCGGTCTCAATCTGATCTTTCAATTCTTTCAGACGGTTATAGGTATCCACATTATAGGTGTAGATGCCCATCTTGATTCGTTTACCATAGGGAATGGAAAAGAATAAGTGATAGCCGTTCGCGCCTATGTGCACATCGTAATATGTTCGACCAGCAGCTTTCTGTTTTGCTATATCGCTTGATCTGCCGTGCTCATTTGCATAGTTTACGAATGCTGTCCAGAATTGCAGTTTTTGATCATCTCCGGAGCCTTCTGCACTTTCCTCGGATTCCGGTACGTTCACCGATACTTCCTCCAACTCCTCCGGGATTTCTCGTCCATCTTTGACGAATGAAATGCCGATCAGTTTTTCCAACTGTTCCTCGTCGAATTGCAGGTTCCAGCGTTCCTGCATAAATACGAGGAGTTTTTCTGTTCTGCTGTATATCTCAAATGCAGTCCAATCCTGCAGTTTGGATACCTCTATCTCTGAGTGAGATCCATTCTCGTACCCGCGACGTCCCGTGGTTTTGGAATGCTTCTTATCCTCAAAACTATCATTCTGCAAAGCCGAGTTTACGCTCTGAGACAATGGCAGAAGGTTCCCCAGTGCTCCGGAAAGAATCTTGATTTCGGAATCCTTAAACTGCCGGTACATATTACGCCAGTAATACTTAGTCGGTGTCCGAGGGAGGATATGTTCGATGGACACTTTATCCTTCTCGGACTTTGTAAACATTGACCACGTACAGAAACGATCTATATTATTTTTCTCTGCCAGCTTAGCCTCATATTCATAAAAGAAGTAGCGCAGACTGTTCCAGTCGTAGTAGCCATTTCCTGTAGAAAAATATTTCTCAATTCTGGTGACAAAGTTCTGCGTGGCAAAATCGATATCGTTCGTAGTCCTGTCATAGATTTCTTTACAGAGATCATCAACATCTGTTTCTTTCACATACACCTGACGAGCAGCTCGATAATAATCACTGCTACCATAGGATGCATTAAAATTACCCAAGCGAAATGCGACAAAGATAAAGCGTTCGATAGCTTCAAAGATTTTAACTCTGCTGTTTGCAGAAATATCCCGTCGACTGATGATCGCAGTAATCAGAGGTCTGAAATGTCCGATGCCGATACGGTTAAGCCTATCGACTCGTTTTTGCTCTTCAGGAGTAAGATTAACACTTTCAAACGGAAAATAGGTGTCATACCAGTACTTCGCCATATCTTTGAGGCTGTTGACATAGTCCTCGATTTCTTTTGGCTGGAGTTTGGATACCTCTATGATTTCCTGTTCTTCTGTTTCGGGAACTTCCGTGTCGTCAGCATCAGTAACATCATCGCTGATAACCGACTCGGCCTCTGTTTCAACCAGAACTGGTGCCTTTTCAAATATGCCCTTTGACGAGAACTTGCTCAGAAGGAATTTGATATAGTCATCGCCACGTTTACGGGAATACCTAAAATAGATAATCCAATGGGCACGCAGGAAGTCATCGTCAGAAAGAGGAACACTCTTGTTCCTACCAAGCTGATAGTAGACTTCCTTCCAAGCGTCATTTATCTTCTTTCGGAGAGCAGACTTGTCCTTTTCGTCAAACACCTCATCATCATAAAGCGTGGTCAAATAGATCAGTCTGTTTTTCAACAGTTCAAGATTCGTCAGCTTCTTACCACGATTGTTCATAGTCTCAAAAGCTACAAATACATCGTAATCGTCGTCGATTTCATGGAGATTAAACATCAGGCGCTGTGTGAGCTTCTTATACAGCGTATTTACTGCCTCAAGTCCGCCTTCTCCAGACTCTTCATATAGCTTCCTGATGTTTTCTGCAAAAAAGTTCTTTGCAAACTTTAGATTCTTCGTATAGTAGGTCTCATTCACCGCGCCGGAATACGGCTCATCGAACACCTTATATTTCATGTATTCAGCGCTGGGATTGTCGACCTCATAGCCAAAAAGGTATGTTGTTACTACTCCGTTTGGCGGTCTTTTTCGGCAGATGTATTTTGAAACGATTTCTTCGACCGTTTCATACCCCAGCGTAATTTCCTTATCTGACTTGCCCTTGTTCTCATCCAAGCCGCGCACGAATCCCACAATCTCGTTCAAGAGAATGACAAACGTGGTGATGCGCTGCTGACCATCGACTATATGGCAAGGCTTATATCCGTTCTCGACCAGCCACAGATCTTCACCCCAGCTGATGGTCTCCTTGCTTTTTAGAGGCTTAAGGGACAGGAGGCCTGTATAGTGATACCGATCAGTCTGAAGATTTACAAGGTCATCCCAAAAATCCACCAACTGCTGCTGCAGCCATGCATAACCCCGCTGATAGTCCGGTATCCGGAATAATCTATTTTGAAAGAGCAGCGACAAAGGCTGCAGCTCATTTGCCATAATGTATTCCCTCCAACTTCCTGCTTTTTCGCAATCGAATCACTCATCCTGATATTCAGCCAAAGCATCTGTATCGATTGCCTTAATTTCAAACGTTTTCCGTGTTGACACACAGAAGTTATACTCAATCATCAGATTAGCAAGTCTCTCACCATCAATCAAAATAATGTGATGAGTATTTGCGTAATCCTTAGCCTTCTGTGAAAACTTAGCTGTCGTAACGAAAAGTCCATCGCCGTGCTTCCCGGCAATCGCACCTACAAAGCTCTGAATGTCCGGCTGGCCAACAACTCTATCTGGTGCCCATTCCTTAGCCTGCATATAAATCAAAGAGAATCCGAGCTTATCCTCCATGATGACTCCATCAATTCCATCATCACCGGAAGCGACTGTTGCATGACTTCCGTAAGCCACAGTTCCATAACCCATCTTTGAAAGAAGATCAACAACGAGCTTTTCAAAGGTGTATGGCGAGATTTTCAGAACCTCACTCAACAAATCAGATGCAAGGCTTGCATTAATCTGCTTATATGCGTCTTCAAGTTGGTCATCGGGTGTAAGATCCGTCGGCTTTGAAATCGTAGACACCGTATCATCTCCATTTACAGGATCAGAGGCGGATGCAAAATCTACAAACGAAGGAAACTGTTCCAGATATTTGGAGTCTATTTTCTCTGGATTTTCTGCAACTACTTTCTTTCCAGCTTCCGTAATGACAATAGTAGCGCGGGCAGGACTATCAAGGAGTCCAGCTTTTTTCAGATAAGTCTTCGCCCATCCGACCCTGTTTTTAAACACGGTTTGCCTACCGCTCGGAAGCATTTCTGCGAGGTCTTCTGCTGATAAATTTAGCTGTTGAGCTTACAACACGGCAGTAACGTCCTTAATTTTATAGATCTCACCGTCTTTTACTGCTGCCAGTAAAGGCTTCATTAATTCATCGTATTTTGGCACTGCCATGGTTAGTCCTCCTCCTTGACTCACTGAAGATCGGGATCGCTCCCCAGAGGAGTAATTCCGTTTTCTTTGAGCATTTCATTTATTTCATAAATCGAATTCTCAGCACAGGCTCCTAATATGCATTGATAAACGTATCCCTCGCCCTTCATTGAATTTAATTTAAAGTCTGTTTTACCGAGAAACATCTCAGCCTCTGGCAAAGGCAGCTTCAGACCTACGCATAAGGCAAGAACTGTCTGAACTGAAGTCGGGTACTCTTCATCGTTTCTCAAACGCTGAATGGTTTTTTCTCCCACAAGTGAGCGGTCAGCCAGCTGCTTATTTGAGAGCTTCCTTTCCTTCTGCAGCGCAACCAGCGTCTCAGCAAAGGAACCGGGATATCTACGCATGGCCTCTGACCGACGCTTTGCGTTCTTGATTTGCTCAAGAAGTGTCTTGTTGTGCGCATTAAGTTCAAAGGAATATTCAACCTGATTTTCAACCGGTGCGGCATTCCGCATAAACTGCGTGTAATACCTTGCCCCTTGATATTTCGATTGATAGCTATATCCCTTCGAGAAGACGACGCAGCACTCATCCATGTGCGAGAGAGCATATTCTGACAGCGTAGCATTCCCAGACTGATCTCTCGCTATGTATTTCTCGTTATTGAGAACGAGATGACGATCTGCAAAAACAAACTGTCCACTGTCAATCAGCTTCTTAAACTCACGATCAAAGCAGTACGCCTTAAACAAATCGGCATAGGGAATAGTGAACGTCTGATTCTTATCCAAGGCACCTGCTTCAAATGAATATCCGCGAACATACTGACCATCCACAAATGGATATGCGCCCTCGGCTTTGGAATATCCCAGATCCATCAGGCGAACCTTGGCGGCCTGTCTCGACACATCGAACAGCTCCGCAAGTTCATCAATGACATTCTCGTAGGCTGCAATGCTCGCATCATCAGCCCCGCCATAAACTGCAAGGAGCTGATCTGCCTTCAAGTGCGTCGGTTTCGCAGGCATCAAGATTCTCGGAGCGACGCCCTTGGCTTGCCACTCCATCCAGTCTACAGCCTTCCATTTATCTGAATCCATGGAATTAGCGGCTATTTGACATTGAATTGCTTTTCCCAGATTATCATCGGCACCTATCATTTTCATCAGCACGTGGTATGGCTGATGACGATGCCAATGAAAACACTCATGTGCCAGTGTAGTGCGCTTTGTTCCTACAGATCTCTCATAGGAAACACGCGGATCAAGATATACGGTTCCTCGTTTGGCATTGCGAATTGTAATCTTCCGGTGCTTATCGAGAACATTTCCGTTATCAAATATGATAGTTCCAAAGTAAGTAAGATCATCTGACAGAGGGATATCTTCGATAACCTGTAGTTTCATATCGCTGGCTATTGTCTCGATTGGAACCCTCATAGGTTTTTCCAACGCTTCAGGACAATACCTTGTTAGGAACTTCTCCGCCTCGTCTTCAAACTGTTCGCGGGAAATAATAGGTACAAGCTCTCCGGACAGGCGGTCATTATCAGATTCCTCTTGCGGCTCGCAATTACCAACAGACATGATTCGGAACCCACTCATATCGATGCCAAGAGTAACCTGACAATGAATCTTCAGCCAGCGCTCATTAAAATAACCCTTGCAAGATGCGGACGGCATTTCGACATCGCATGATGCAATTACATCGAAAGCAATCACACCATCCTCAAGCTGCTCAATATGGATAACATTCTCGATTTCCATATCAATGACCGACAGTCTTTTCGCGTCACCAGAATGCTCCTCTTGAATATAAGCTATGGCCGCATCCCGGATGTCATCATAACGGGATTGGTCGATCAGTTTCTGTAGTGGGCTTTCATCCTGCGCTTCATAGTAGTCCAGTCTGCTGTCGTTGAGCTCTTTACGAATTTCACGCCAATTAGGCATGTACCTATCCATGTGTGCGATGAATGTAGCATCATGCTTTCTTGTGATTAAATGTGTAAGCTCGTGCAAAATAATATAATCAAGGCAGGCATAGGGTTTCTGAGCAAGCTGCAGATTAAACCATAGCTTCCTTTTATCCGTGCTGCAGGCACCCCATTTTGTGACCATATATTTTGTTTGCCAAGAATCGCACTTAAGGCCTGTCTGTGCTTCCCACTTGGGCAGGCGTTTTTCTATCTCTTCTTTCAGAATCTTTCGATATTCCTCTTTGACATAAGCATCCCGCTGCTTTACCGTGCTTTTGGCACTCATGGAAAGAATAATATTCTGGTTCTGAATCTCGAAGCTGTTCTTCTGATTGTCCGGCTTAAAGACAAGGAAGTACTGCTTTCCCCAGATATACATCGTCTCGCCGGAAACATACTGTCGCTTCGATGCCCTTGGCTGATCCTGAAACTGCGCAATAGCCCTCTTGATAAAGCCCAGCTGAGTTCTGGCATAAGCCTCTATAGCTTTATCGTCCACGGATAAAGGCGCAGAAATTACCACATGTCCATCCGGCGGCTTCACCTGAAGGTGCATATTCTTTATATCCTTTTTTTGCACATCAATCGGAATTCCGGAAATGACAATGCGCATTAATACTCCTCCTGCTTCTCAATGATCTTATAGATGCGCTCCACCTCGGAATCATCACCCAGAATCTCAAAGAGAGCCTTTTTTATTCTTCTGACAACAACCTGATTATCCCTGAAACCAGACAGAGCTTGCTTTTTCACGGCTTTGTGAATTCGTAGGGCAAGTTTCTCGTCCTCGCCGGTGTTGTCATAAATAGCCATAAGCGCCTTGCTCTTACGGATGCTTTCCGGATATTTATCGTTATCCTCCGGGCAATCAACGTCCTTAGCCAGCTTTATATATTTCTCAAGCATCTCAGCATAGTCAAGAACTCCCTGCTTACGCTCTTCAATGAGCTTATCAAGGATTTCTGACATTTTTGCGTAGTAGCGCGGATTGACAGTGACCTTTTCGATAACCTTCTTACGGATGTTATTCTCGATGGCCTCTGCTGCACCTTCTTTGTGGCCGCTATCGCCTTCACCGGTAAGCGTCTCACCCTGCTTTGCTACAAAATCCAATAGGGTAAGATCATCAAAATCACCGATCTTTTCTGCGTCCGCTGCCGTGATGTAGTTATCGATCATCTTTCTCATATCAGGCTCATAGGCCTTCAAATCGAGGAAGTCACCACTGGCCGTACCGATGGTTTTCTTCAACTCAATGTAGAAAGTGACCTTCTTGTCATATTCATTCAGTTTGCCAGATGAGATGTCATCAACCAGATATGGTTTTGCTTCCGCGAACGCTCTGACAAGACTGCTCACCAGACGATAGAGTTTTTCTCTCAGGCGTGCATAAATCTCGTCGCTCTCCTCCGACTGACCGGAAACACCGCAGAAATAATGGATGTACTGGATTTCCCCACGAGGTTCCTCGACGCCTTCGCAGAGTTCTTCGACGGCATCATACACTTCCTCAAAATAGGATACCGTAGCATCGTGGCGATCCTTAACAAGTCCTTTTACATCCTCCGGATCATATCCTTCAAAAGCTCCGGAAGTATAGTCCTTCATTGCAGTCTGGAGTTGTCCAAATAGCTGCTTGTAATCCACGATATAGCCGAAGTCTTTACTATCATCATCAAGGCGGTTGACGCGGCAAATCGCCTGAAACAGGCCGTGATCCTGCATCCTCTTGTCGATGTAAAGGTAGGTACAAGGAGGCGCATCAAATCCGGTGAGGAGCTTGTCCACGACGATAAGGAGCTTCATATTCGCGGGCTCCTCTACGAATTTGCGCTTTGCTTCCTTTTCAAATTCCTCCACCTTAGCCTGAACCGATCCTGCATTCGGAAGGTCAGACGGATCAAGCCCCAGCATCTTCAAATACGTCTCATATTTGAGGAAGGTTTCAGTATCATCCTCATCGCTGACAGTATCAGTGCGCAGTTCGCCCTTGTTCGGTGTATAAGAAGATATGATGGCACACTTCTTAAAGCCCATCTGTTGGAAGATTTCGTAATACTTACAAGCCGTAGGAATACCATCAGCTACAAGAATCGCATTACCGTTTCCATCCATCAGTCGCGGCTTCATATTAAAGTCCTGAATGATGTCCCATGCAACCTTTTCCAGACGAGAGCGGGAGCTATATACCTTCTGCATCGTGCCCCACTTCTCCTTGAGCTTTGCCTTGGCGCGAGAAGAGAGGCCTCTGGTCTTTACATCAAACCACTGGTCAACACGATCCTGTGACGACAAATCCTGCGGAACATCACGGTATTCATAACGTAAATCCAGCACGACACCGTCGGCCACGCCCTCATTGTATTTATAGGCATGGATATAGGTACCGAACACTTCAATGCTGATCTTTTTATCCTTCTTCAGTAATGGAGTTCCGGTAAAACCGATAAATACAGCATTCGGCATGATAGTCTTCATCGCTGTATGAAGTTTACCGGACTGAGTTCTGTGGCATTCGTCAACAAATACCACAAGATTTCCCTTTGCCTCGAAATCGGCAGGGAGGGAGGCTTTCAACTCTTCAATATACTTATCGTAGTCATTTTCTGTCGCTTCTCCGCCACGACGGCCAAACTTATGCACGAGGGAGCAGATCAGCGAATCGTCATATACATTCAAACGATTCAGCAAATCCTTACCGCTCTTGGTACGAGCAATATTCTCATCCACACCAGTGAATGTTTTTTCTATTTGCTCATCAAGCTCATCTCGGTCTGTCACGATAAGGACACGGGCATTAAGCTCCGCCCAATGTGTCAGAATCCACTTTGCAAGCCATACCATTGTCAGCGTTTTGCCGGAACCCTGCGTATGCCAAAGAATACCGCCCATCGGTTTATCCGGATCTCTGTTCGCATTGTGAAGCTCCGTCCTCAGATTATTAAGCCTCTGCTGAGTGCGCTTGATGCCAAAATACTGATTGTACCGGCACACTTTTTTGATGCCTTTATCAAAAACAACGAAGTTCATGATAAGGTCGATAAAACGTTCCTTATCGAACATGGCATATATCTGCTTCAGGAGTTTATTCTCGATGCCTTCACAGGTTTTACTGATACGAACATCTACTGGATCACGTTCCTCCTCATGTTCTTTGAAGCCGTCATCCTTCCACTCCATATAAAACTTCTCTCCGGTCAGAAGCGTGCCGTAGCGCAGGCCTTCCGACTCGTTTCCGGCCATACAGAACTGCATGGTAGTAAAGAAGCCCCGAATAAAGGAGTCATTCTGGTTTGTGAGATTCTGGCGGATGCCTTCGGACACAGAGATGCTGCTTCGTTTTAATTCAATAACGGCCACAGCAATACCGTTCAAATAGATGACAAGATCCGGCCTCTTCTCCTGCTGCTCAACAACAGTTACTTCCTCAGCGATTGCAAAGTCATTATTCAGCGGATTGATCTCGTCAATAAGTTCAACTGTCACCGGAGGCTTCTCCGGGCTCTCACTGACCGGAATGCCGTACTTTAACCGCGAATACACAGTCTTATTGGCATCATAGACCCCGCGAGAAAGATTACCTGCTTCCTGCTGAAGCTGCATAACGGCAGCATCAATCAGTTTATCTGCATAGCCCTTCAGCCGAAGATACTGGCGCAGACGATCTTCCTTGATGTTCTTATTCTGATAATCTGACAGGTTACCGATATACTGATAGCCCAAGATCTCAGGATCTTTAAAGAAGCGGATCACTCTTTCCTGTGTTTTGATTTCGGCATCTCCAATACTCATCCGACAGGCACCTCCTTATATCAATCTGACCTTGCCGGTCAGCAATTCTTCCATCATGCCTTGCTTAATCATCTTGTACTTTTCTAATTTCTTCTTGTTAAGTTCGATTGATTTATCGATATCCTGTATATACAAACCAATAGATCGTTGTTCTTCATAGGTGGGTACATAAAAATCCAACTTTAAGAACTCAGCGTAGTTAATATTTCGTCCATCACGAATACCATATGTTACAGTAGCAAGCCTGTTGATAAAGGATTCTGAGCAAAAAAGATATTTCCAATAATAATCGAAATGTTCATCAGGATCTTTGAAACCAAAAACAGTATACGCGGGAGACGTTATTCCTTTGATGTTTGAATGCGCAAAACCGCCCTGAAATGATCTCAAATGAATAACAAATTGTCCCGGCAAAACCCGTTTGTAGGTAACTTCATTTCTTTCATCATGCTGAATTTCAATGTTGCTATCATCTCTTAGAATCATTCCCTTTTCTTGTGTTGCCATAAGAACAGGTAACTCAGGGAACCCCTTATCAGCATACGATACAAACAATCTTTCTGCTGGGAGGCATTTGTATTCTCCATCAAAGTCAGGAATTCTGACATCTGGGATTATCTGGCCTACGCGTGGGAACATACGATCAAGACATGATTTCCTCAGGTCAACTTCCTTATTGATAAGATGTCGTAAGTGTTCCATATTTGCATCAAAGTCAAAAATAACTTTTGCAATAGCCTTTTGCTCATCCTTGGGTGGCAATTGAACAGCTACATCCTTTATCAATGCTTTCGTCAACCCACCTCTGATTCCTTCACCGGATGACATCTCCCTCAATTGAGAATACCTGCTCTCCATAACATACATAAGAAACAGCGGATCAAACAGTTTTGACGGGTAGATCGCAGCAGTCGACTGGTTTGTACATAGAGGAATGTAATTAATTGCAGCCGTTCCGCGAGTTTTACCTTGACCTGCAAGACCGATGAGTACACATTGTGCAGGTATCATATGTGTGCTCGAAGAAGCCATCCCCTTATCTGTAATTCTTCCTTCAACAGAATGAATATATTTTTGATTCAGATCCCCCGAATTCATCCAAGGAATATCGCCATCCCAATACTCTCTCTTTGATGTATCCGGAGTACCGCCAGAGAACACATCTGTAAAATCACCAATCTTAACAACATCCCAGTTATCTGGAATCTTGCCTATAACTGTGTTTTTCATTCCCATCTAAATCCCATCCTTTCCAGATGAGACTTCACCCTCGCCTCATACTCCGTTGTATCTTTTTCAAGTTCTGGAAGCGTATCTTCATAGCGCTCTGCAAGCTCGATAATCCTATTTGTCAGGCGATGAGAAATCGCAGCATACAGATCAGCTATACCAAAGAAGATGGTGTCAAACCACTTCTTGTTCACCAGCAGATCCAGAATCTCTTCATCTGTCAGTCTGTCATACCTTGTCCTGCACTTTTCATCCAGAGCCTTGTTCAGGTCTTTGACAACCTTGTTGTAATCTGAAATCTTGCCACACAGCTCCAATGCAGCTTTCAGCTGGTTAACATCATCCTGCAGACTTTCCGGCACGTTTTCCTCTGTCCGAATAATGTGCAGACGATATTCGATAGAGCTCTTAGTGATTTTTCCATTTTCGTTGACCGCACTTTTGCAGAGCGGATGTCCCACAAGATGTGCTTCCAGCCTCTTCTTCGTATTTACAAGATGAAGATCCATGAGAATTACTTCCAGCTCTACGGTTTCTTCTGTTTCAATCGTGCTTGTCAACTCAACTATTTTTGCTTCGATATCCTTCGCTTTAACCTTCCCGTTTTCAGCTACATCGGCAAGAGCAGATTCTTCGTCGGCGCTCTCAATTAGATCAGAAAGCTGGGATTCAGTCTCCGCAACAACATTCTCTGCTTCCTCGATGGCATTCTTCTCTTCACGGAAAAAGGCATCGATCACTATAGATTTCGGAATCAATCTACCTTCCCATCCGGTGACCTTCATCTCGCCTTTATTCTTTCCTTGAGTGATTTCCTCTTCGATATTGTCCGTCGCTCTGGCATTGGCATAGCCATCCGGTTCGCTTATGATAAGCGACACATCATCGTTCATGACCTCATTCCAATAAGCCAGCAGCACTTGATACACGTCGTATTTATCAATCAGCGTCAGGTGTTCAAATTCAGCAAGGATATCCTCCGCAAGACTAACGATTAACTCTCTCGCGGATACATCTTCATCAAGGGAAGATAAAGTGGGATATTCCTTGGCCTTCCATGCTGCAAAAGCTTCGTCGAGTTTCTCACCGTATTCTGAGAACTCGGCGTTTTTATATATCGTCTGACGGATATTCTCATGCTCCACATTCAAGCTGTAATACTTTTCGCTAATCGCCGTCAGCAACTCAGCCTTCAGCGAAGGGAACACATCCCAATACTTAGACAGACTATCAATATCAACCGCAGGGATGCCTCCATGAATGTGAGCATAGATATCCTGAATATCTTCCGGATCTGTGGAGTCAATATAGCGAGTGATGTTCAGGTTATACCCGTTTTTCTTTTCAATTTCGTCGTTTGGTACGAAACGCGCATACTTTGGATCTGTAGTTATCTGCTCATTAAACGTCGTAATGATTCTATAGATATCACGTTCACGCAAACGATTCTTGTTGCCGTCCTTAACGTACCCACGGCTGGCATCAATCATAAAGATGCCTTGTCGGTTTGCAGCGCCTTCTTTATCAATCACGAGCACACAGGCGGCTATGCCGGTGCCGTAAAACAAGTTTGCCGGAAGGCTGATAATGCCCTTGATCCAGTGCTTCTTTATAATTGCTTCTCTAATAGTCGCTTCGGCATTTCCACGGAACAGAACACCATGAGGGAGAATAACCGCAGCCTTGCCATTTGACTTCAGTGCCTTAAGGATATGCATGAGCCAAGCATAGTCACCGTTCTTTTCCGGTGGCGTGTCCCCATAGCCCTCGAAGCGACCATATTCTTTACCGGCAATACCATCGCGCCAATTCTTCATAGAGAAGGGCGGATTTGCCACTATGTAATCGAAACGTTCAAGTATGGAATTATCGGATTTATCAAGATACTGCGGATTTGAGAATGTGTTACCGCTCTTGATGGTAATCTCGGCCTTACGATGCAGGACGGCATTCATCTTCGCCAGACCAGCTGTCGTGCTTTCTTTTTCTTGGCCATATCCCATGATCGGGATAGGAGCTGCATCAATGGCTCGAATTAATAGGCTGCCACTTCCACATGCCGGATCGCATACCGTGGCGCTGGTGTCCGTGCAACGGCTGATTCCCACGACATTGGCGAGGATTCTGGAAACCTCTGCCGGTGTATAGAATTGTCCCTTGCTCTTTCCGCTTTCTGTAGCGAATTTTCGCATCAAATATTCGTAGGCGTCTCCGATGATGTCATCACCTTCAGCCTTATTCCGGGAGAAGTCAAGTTCCGGGCGCTGGAAGATGGATATGAGATCGGTCAACTTATCGACCATTTCCTTACCGCTTCCCAGCTTCTTCTCATCATTAAAATGAGCAATATCAATAACACCCTTCAGGTCAGTATTCTCGTCAGCAAGGCGTGCTATGATTTTATCCATACCTTCGCCGATGTTTTTCTTTCCCTTCAGAGCAATAAAGTCATCAAAGGAGCAGCCCGTCCGTTTCTCCGGATCGGGATCTTTATCATGTGCCTTATCAAAGACCTTAATGTCTTCATAGGCTCCTTTATTCTTAAATTTATCGGTGACATACTTCATGAACAAAAGAGTCAGGATATAGTCCTTATACTCTGAGGAATCCATGCCTCCGCGAAGTTTGTCACAGCTCGCCCACAGCGATGCATATAATTGCGTTTTCTTGACAGCCATCTTTGTCTGCTCCTTGTCTAATGATTTTCTTCGATTTTCCCCTTGAATCAGTCAGCGCTTTTACCGCTCTTAACCCATTCATCGAGTTCGGAAATTTTAAACTTCCACTGTTTTCCGATTTTTTGAGCAGGCAAACCTTCTTTACCATTTCTGATCCAGCTGCGAAGAGTAACTGTTTTGATTCCTAAATATTCCGCAGCTTCATCTATGCTTATCCATTTGTCATTCATGATTTCTTCCATGCTCTCACCTCGTGATTTGAATCTGAATACAGCTTAACTATTTTAGTATACACCATAAATGTGAATTTTTCAAGAGTTTGCTGCTATTTGTTGATATTATTTTTTATTTGTGCGTTCTCAAAATTCCCTGCCGGACACAACTATGTCCGGTCTTTTTTTGCCCGTTTTTTAATGTAAAGCTCATCTTGGCCTTCTCGTTTCTGCCTATCAGCACTGCAAAAACGGACATGCCTGTGTCTGAGGTTCCGATCCCTAAAAATGGCATACTTGCTTTAGCACGTGGGAGCCATCTGCGCAGGGTGTTTCCGGTTCCACGTGACTACCGATGACAATCAAATACTGTACCGATCACCGGAAGTGAGGTGCAGCCGAAATGGAGTAATCCTTCGGTATGCTCTCACGCCTGTGGTCTGGTTTTGCATGTCTGGAGCTCTCCATTTCGGCAAAAGCCGAAGGAGGGCTTTCATTATGCAAAACAATGACAATCAGAAGACCTATTTTATCTACGTTCGCAGCACTGGCGAGAAGGTGCCGGTCACCAAGGAACAGCACGACTCCTTCTATAAGGAAGCTGACCGTATTCGCCACAAAGAGCAGGATCACGGCAGGTGCATGTGTCCTTACCGCTTTATCTGGAAGTGCGACGGCGACTGTATCGGTTGCGAATACCATGCGGCAGGCGACATTACTTCTCTGGATCAGCCGCTCCCTGATGGCAATGGCACCCTTGGCGACTATATTCCTGACCGCAGTAAGCCGATGGAGGAAGTTATCGCCGACCGCATGTTGCTGGAGCAGCTCTTTACCAGACTGCGTGAGCTTGACCCGGAAGCCGATACCATCATCCAGCTTTGGAAGGATCACCCGGAGGGCATCTCCGACCGTGCTATTGCAAGAGAACTCGGTCGCCCGCAGAAGACCTTCGCGGATCAGATGAAGAAGTATCGCACCGACCTGCGCAGGATTACCGGCGATAAGTAATACCAAAACCACGAACCACACTCTTTCCGGCCACCGTCCCTCTTTCGGATGGTGGTCGGAAATTTTTTATAAAATCCTCCGCTCAAATCGGCAGTTCATCTCCAGTGGAAGGTGAAGGCAAGAGAACACAGCCTTCAGAAAGCGAGGTGAACAACAGATGATTCGCAGTTACGCAGACACAGGCGGCAACGTGAACGAGGAGATCAAGCTCCTGAATTCCATCAGTCACGTATCCGCCAGACTGGCAAGGAACCTCTCACTCCTTGCCGCAAGCCAATCCGAGGAAGGAGGAATAGAGAATGTCAAAAATCGCAGAAATGGCACAGACCATCGAAGAGCTCCGCACCGCTGCTGCTTCTATTAATGCCGCAGCCGACTGGCTCTACCAGCAGTTTTCCAGCGATGACGATGACGCGCAGGCCACGGAAGCTCCCACCAAGAAGGAACCGAAGCCTGAACTCAAGCTGGAGGACGTAAGAGCCGTCCTTGCTGAGAAATCCCGTGCCGGTCATACCGCAGAAGTACGCGCCCTGCTTAAAAAGTACGGTGCTGCAAAGCTCTCGGAGATCGCCCCGGCAAACTACGAAGCCCTGATGAGGGACGCGGAGGTGATCGGCAATGGCAGCTAAAGCACACGCAATCCTGTCCGCGTCCAGCTCCGACAGGTGGCTGCACTGCCCGCCGTCGGCAAGGCTCTGCGAAACCTATGAGGACAAAGGATCAGATTACGCTGCAGAAGGCACCGACGCTCATGCGCTTGGAGAGCACAAATTAAAAACCGCGCTGGGACTCCCTTCAGAAGACCCGACCGACAGCCTCAAGTGGTATTCCGAGGAGATGGAGGATGCTACCTCCGGCTATGCCGAATATGTGCTGGAGCAGATCGAAGCCGCCAAGGAGACCTGTGCTGACCCGGTAGTACTTATCGAACAGCGTGTAGACTTCTCCCGCTGGGTAGAACAGGGCTTCGGAACCGCCGATTGCGTCATCATTGCAGACGGTACACTCCGGGTGATCGACTACAAGCACGGCTTAGGCGTCTTAGTCTCCGCAGAGGAGAATCCGCAGATGCAGTGTTATGCCCTCGGCGCTTTGGAGCTTTTCGATGACATTTACGACATCGATCAGGTTTCCATGACCATTTATCAACCGAGACGCCAAAACGTCAGCACCTACGAAATCAGCAAGGACGACCTGTATCGCTGGGCAGATGAAGTATTGAAGCCTACCGCAGATCTGGCCTTTGCCGGTGACGGGAATTTCCTCTGCGGTGAATGGTGCGGCTTCTGCAAGGCTAAGAACGAGTGCCGCGCCAGAGCCGAGGCAAATCTGAAGCTCGCGCAGCATGATTTCAAGCTCCCGCCACTGCTTACAGATACCGAGATCGAGGTCATTCTCGGCAAGGTAGATGAACTGGTTAGCTGGGCTTCCGATATTAAGGAATACGCTCTGCAGCAGGCTCTCTCCGGTAAGAAATGGACAGGTTTCAAGATCGTCGAAGGACGCAGCAACCGTAGATACAGCAATGAGGCCGCCGTCATTGACGCGGTCGAGAAAGCAGGCTTTGACCCGTATGAGAAAAAGCTGCTCGGCGTCACCGCCATGCAGAAGCTCCTCGGTAAGTCCCGCTTTGATGAACTCCTGACGGCTTACATCGAAAAGCCACAGGGCAAACCCACACTTGTGCCGGATAGTGACAAGCGCCCGGCCATGAATACAGCAAAAAATGATTTTATGGAGGAAAACGACAATGAGTAAAAATGTAAAAATCAGCAATCCCATGAAGGTTATCACCGGTGTTGACACTCGCTGGAGCTATGCGAACGTCTGGGAGCCGAAGTCTATCAACGGCGGCACACCCAAGTACAGCGTGAGCCTCATCATCCCGAAGTCCGACACCAAGACCATCGCCAAGATTCAGGCTGCTATCGAAGCTGCCTACAAGGAGGGAGAGGCCAAGCTCAAGGGCAACGGCAAGTCCGTACCGGCGCTCTCTGTTTTGAAGACTCCTCTGCGCGATGGCGATGCAGAACGTCCGGACGACGAGGCCTACAAGAACGCCTACTTCGTCAACGCCAATGCAACCTCTGCACCCGGCATCGTGGACGCAGACCTTAATCCGATTCTCACCCGCTCCGAAGTGTACAGCGGCGTGTACGGCAGAGCCAGCATCACGTTTTATACTTTCAACTCTTCCGGCAACAAGGGAATCGCCTGCGGGCTCAACAACCTGCAGAAGATCCGCGACGGTGAGCCTCTCGGCGGCAAGGCAAGCGCTGAGTCCGACTTTGCTACTGACGACGATGAAGATTTTCTCAACTAAGGAAAGGAGCGCAAAACAATGGAAAGCACAGTTATGATTTCATCCCTTCTCTGCAACATTCTGATCGGGTGCTTCTGCATCGTAGTTCTGTCTTGGGCAGTGGTCGCCATCCAGACGGTAATCAATGACTTCAAGCGTGAGAAGCGCGAGGAGAAAAAGGCCGCGCAGGACGACGAATACCATATCAAGCGTATGGAATCCCTGAAATAATCCAGTACCGGCAGGCTGCTTAGGAGTGATCTTAAGCCGCTTGTTTGAATTGAGGTGAAAATCTATGCAAACACTCAGTATTGATATCGAAACCTACAGCGACGTGAACCTGTCCAAGTGTGGCGTATATAAATATGCCGAGTCACCGGACTTTGAGATACTGCTGTTCGGCTACAGCGCCGACGGCTCCGAGGTGACGGTCATTGACCTTGCACAGGGAGAACGTCTGCCACAGGAAATTATAGATGCTCTGACTGATGATACTGTCATCAAATGGGCTTTCAATGCAAATTTTGAACGGGTGTGCTTGTCACGATATCTCCGTGATCTTGGAGTAAGCCTTGATCCCTTCCATGATAACCACCCTCTCTCGACCGAATGCGCACGCTTCTTAAATCCGGAAAGCTGGCGCTGCTCNATGGTCTGGGCGGCAACAATGGGACTGCCGCTTTCTCTGGAAGGCGTCGGTGCCGTCCTCGGTCTTGAAAAACAGAAACTCACGGAGGGAAAAGACCTGATCAAATACTTCTCCGTGCCCTGCGCTCCGACGAAAGCAAACGGCGGTCGCACGAGGAATCACCCTTTCCATGCGCCGGATAAGTGGGAAGCCTTCAAAAAATATAATATCAGAGATGTAGAGACCGAGATTGGCATTAAGGATCGTCTTGCCAAATTCCCTGTGCCGGAGGAGGTCTGGGATGAATACCATATCGATCAGGAAATCAACGATCGTGGTGTCCGACTCGATATGGATCTGGTAAAAGAAGCCATCGAAATGGACTCCCGCTCCCGGTCAGAACTGACTGCTGCCATGAAAGATATGACAGCACTTGATAATCCAAACTCCGTCCAGCAAATGAAACAGTGGCTCTCTGACAACGGACTCGAAACCGACAGCCTTGGAAAGAAAGTCGTGGCAGAGCTTATCAAAACCGCTCCGCCCGAACTTCAGACCGTTCTGGAACTCCGACAGCAGCTTGCCAAATCCTCCGTCAAGAAATATCAGACGATGGAGCGTGCGGTCTGTGATGACGGCAGGGCTCGCGGCATGTTTGCATTTTACGGCGCTAATCGTACCGGACGCTGGGCAGGCAGGCTTATACAATTACAAAACCTCCCGCAAAATCATCTCCCGGATCTGGCCGACGCACGCGCTCTTGTAAAATCTGGCGACTTTGATGCCGTGAAACTCTTATATGAAGACGTCCCGGACACCCTCTCTCAACTGATCCGGACAGCGTTCATCCCGAAAGACGGTACGCAGTTTTATGTTTCCGACTTCAGCGCCATCGAAGCAAGAGTCATCGCATGGTATGCCAGTGAGACGTGGCGTCAAAAGGTCTTTGAAACAGGTGGTGACATCTACTGCGCCAGCGCCAGTCAGATGTTCCATGTTCCGGTTGAGAAGCATGGCATCAACGGCCATCTGCGTCAAAAAGGCAAAATTGCGGAACTCGCGCTCGGCTACGGCGGCTCGGTCGGAGCCTTAAAGGCAATGGGCGCTATAGAGATGGGACTTTCCGAGGATGAGCTTCCTCCTCTGGTGGACGCATGGCGGCAGACAAATCCCAACATCGTAAAATTCTGGTGGGATGTCGACAGCGCTGTCATGGAGGCCGTGAAGTATAAACACACAACCAGCAGCTATGGGCTTACTTTCTCCTGCCGTTCCGGGATGCTCTTTATTACGCTACCCTCCGGACGGAACCTCGCCTATGTAAAGCCAAAGGTCGGTACGAATAAATTCGGAGGCGAGTGTATTACCTATGAGGGCATCGGCAGCACGAAAAAATGGGAACGGCTCGATTCATACGGGCCGAAATTCGTGGAAAATATCGTGCAGGCAACCTCCCGCGACATTCTCTGCTATGCCATGAAGACGCTGCGCTGCTGCTCCATCGTCATGCATATTCACGACGAACTGGTCATTGAAGCAGACCCTCGCATGTCACTTGACGTTCTCTGTGAACAGATGGGCAGGACTCCACCGTGGGCAAAAGGCCTGAAGCTCCACGCAGACGGTTACACCACGCCCTTCTACAAAAAAGATTAAAAATCGTCCGCTCAAATCAGGCGTTCATCTCCAGTGGAAATTGGAGGTGGACGCCTTTAAGTCTGCCCGGAAAGGAGGACTTTTGAGTGAGCAACGATTATCGCAACAGCGAAGGCTATCCTGACCCAACTGCAGGTGAAGCACTCTCCCGGATTGCTGCAAATGAAAAGCAGTCCCTTCGTGCTTTCCGGCCTATCGTCTACATCTGCTCTCCGTTTTCCGGAGATGTGGAGACAAACGTAGCCAACGCCAGACGCTACAGTCGGTATGCCGTGGACAAGGGATATATCCCTATCGCACCGCACCTGCTATTTCCGCAGTTCCTTGATGATGACAATCCGGAAGAACGTGAGCTTGGTCTTTTCTTCGGAAATGCCCTCATGAGCAAGTGCGCTGAGGTCTGGGTATTCGGCAGCCGCATCTCATCCGGTATGGAAGCAGAAATCAAACGCGCCAAGTGGAAGGGCTATCACTTGCGCTATTTCACAGAAGAATGTCAGGAGGTCTAACGCTATGTATGAAATTAAAGAAAATCGCAGAGAGCTTTTCGATGGCACTGAGATCACTACCTACACCCGCGATGTTGTAAGTGCCAATATCCTGCAGGTCGAAGCCGGAACAACCGGCTACAAAGGTGGCGACACCGGCCACGGCGGACGCACCTATTTCCGCATTTCCGATGAAGCCAGCACAGATATCCATGTCACGCCTTTTATAGACAGATTCGGCTGCAACGGTTTTGAAGTTACCCTCGGCGGCGACTGCGAACTGGAAACCATGATCCGCGCCCTGAAATTTATCACGAAGGTGCTGGAGGAAGAATCGGAGGAGGTGTACGACTGATGTTTACCCTGTTTAGCGCCGATTTTATCGGCAATCCCGGAAACTGCTCCTATCCGCATAAAACCGTTGTCATGGATACGGACAGCATGAAAGCCGCAGTCAGTCACGACTATGTGTGTGCGGAGTACAAAAATCACTACCGCAACAGCGACAACTTTCTCTCCGCTGACTGTCTTCCCGTGGACTGTGATAATGACCATTCAGAAGATCCGAAAGATTGGATCACACCGGCAGACGTGTTGGAGGCATTTCCGGGAGTAAGCCTCGCCATCCATTACAGCCGCTTTAATCAGCGCGAGAAAAACGGCAAACCGGCAAGGCCAAAGTTCCATGTGCTCTTTCCCATCGACCGGGTAACGGA
>JGI20225J20221_1000607_pt1 | contig 37084 bp, 28 predicted proteins | sample BioMet4_FD_20221 | JGI IMG/M metagenome (IMG submission 20221)
GCGCAGGGACCAGGGGGGAATTGCGTGGGAAGGGGGTGGCTTGCGGTCGTCCCTAACCCGCCATGGGACCGGGGACACGGCAATCGTCCAAGCGGCTGTGCCCTTTGACCACGCAACGCGCACGCCCCCACCCCTCTCTCCTTCCCAACAAAAAAAGCACGGGCGCCCCGAGGACGCCCGTGCCTGAAACCTTGAAGAATCCAGCCACTACCGGCTTTAGAAACGCTCGAAATCGTCGTCCTTGACGTCGGCATCCAGGTTGATGCCAACCCCGCCCTTGTTGACCGAAGACGACGCGGCCGCCGGTCGTGGGGCCGGACGCGACACCATGGCACTGGGCAAGGCCTTGACCCGACGGATCTGACGCTGGGCAACACCGGCCACCCGGAAAAACGCCATGGTACTTTGGAGCTGTTCGGCCTGGCTCGACAACTCTTCCGAGGTGGAGGCCATTTCCTCGGAGGCCGAGGCATTTTGCTGCACCACCTGGTCGAGCTGCTGGATGGCCTTGTTGATCTGGCTCGCGCCGGAATTCTGTTCCTGGCTGGCGGCGGCGATCTCCTGCACGAGATCGGCCGTGCGCTGGATGTCAGGCACCATCTTGGTCAGCATGGAACCGGCCTGTTCGGCCACCTGGACACTCGAGGCGGACAGTTCGGAGATCTCGGCCGCNGCCGAACCGCTGCGCTCGGCGAGCTTTCTGACCTCGGCGGCCACCACGGCAAAGCCCTTGCCGTGTTCGCCGGCCCGGGCCGCCTCGATGGCGGCGTTGAGGGCCAGCAAGTTGGTCTGGCGGGCGATTTCCTCGATGATGGAGATCTTCTCGGCGATGTTTTTCATAGCCGCCACGGCCGAAATCACGGCCTCCCCGCCCTGGCGGGCGTCCTGGGCGGCCTTGACGGCAATGGACTGGGTCTGCTGGGCATTTTCGGCGTTCTGCTTGATGTTCGAGCTCATCTGCTCCATGGAGGATGAGATTTCCTCCACACTGGCAGCCTGTTCCGTGGCGCCCTGGGACATGTTCTGGGCCGAGGCCGACAATTCTTCCGAGCCCGAGGCCACGTTTTCCGAGGCCGACTGCACCTCGGCCACCACATCCCGCAGCTTGCCCACCATTTCGTTGAGCGAAGCGGCCAGCACGCCGATCTCATCCTTTTGGTTGATGTCGAGGGTCCGCGTGAAATCACCCTCGGCCATACCCTTGGCAAACGCCACACCCTTGATGACCGGCCCGGTGATGGCCTTGGTCAGGAAAAAGGCGATACCGATGCCGAGAAGCAAGGCCACGCCCAGACCGCCGATCATGACCGTCGAGGCCGAGGACAAGCTGGTGACCGCGCCATTGGCCACATCCTGGGTGGCGCCCATGCCCGCCCGGGCCGTGTCGGCAGCGGCCTGCTGCACGGCATTGGCCGCATCGATCCGCTTGGCATTGATTTCCTGAATGGCCTTGAAGTTNTCCAAGACATCAATCAGGGCCTGGCGATACTTCTGGGAGGCCTCGCGAATACCGGTCAACTGGCGCAGGTTGNNCTCTTCGCGGGTCTTGGTCCGAATGGCTTCCACGGCCTGGTCCAGGGTCGTGAAATTTTTAATAGCCTCTTCGATCTGGTGCGGATCCCGGTTGAGCTGGCCCCGATAGTTGGAAANCCGGATGGCCGTTCCGGAGGNGACNATATCAACGGCNGCATCGATCTTGTTGAGCCGNTCCTGGAGCNCCTCNGCCGGGAGCCCCTTGGCAATTTCCTCTTGCAGCTTTTTTTGCTGGCTCGCGAGATAGTCGCCGGTAAATTTCACGAAATCGGCTGCCGCGACATCAAGCGTCCGCCGCACGGTGGCGATTGCTTCCATGCGGGAGCCGGTATCCTGAATAAGCTTTTCGTACTCGACCATCCTGGACTGAGCCCGAGCCACTCCTTCCCGCAACTTCACCAACTCGGGGTACTTCTCCGAATGGGCCTTGGCTTCGCCCAAGGCACGCTTCAGTTCGGCAAGATTGCGCAATCCCGCCTCGTATTGTTTTTTATCCTCGGAATAGCCGTAACTGCGCATCTGCACCATGGTTTCCAGGGCACCGCGTTCCACGGCGTTGGCCATGCCCACTTCGGGCATGTACTCCTTGGCCAACCGTGTGGAATCCCGCTCCACCCCGCGCATGTTGACCACAGCCAACCCCCCGAGCACACAGGCGATGAGGATCAACAGACCGAAACCGATGCTGATCTTGACTCCAAGCTTCATATTCTTCACGACAAGCCTCCCCTCAGGCACTGCCTGTCCCTCGTTTGCCCGATCGCAGGCGGCGTTCTTTTCGGGCGCGGGCATAACCATATACCACAACCGTGATATTTGTCGTATTTCACGCGCTCTTGCAATGCAAACATCCACCCATCGGAGCTCCATGGACCAAGAAACGGTTTTGCCGTAGACACCGGACCAGGAAGGGAACCATGGGTATCCTTGGAGAAGTTGCCTTGGCCGTGCGCCTGGCCCGCCGGGAATTACGCACCGGGCTGCGGGGATTCGGCGTCTTTTTAAGTTGCTTGGCCCTCGGCGTGGCGGCCGTGGCCGGGGTGAAAAGCCTGGCCGCCGCCTACGGCGCGGGTCTGGCTCGGGATGCCGCGGCCCTGCTCGGCGGCGATGTGGAGGTTTCCCTGCCCCTGCGCCCGGCCAGCGCCGACGAGCTGGCCGCCCTCACCGCCCGGGGACGCGTTTCCCACGTCCTCTCCCTGCGCATCATGGCCCGACGCGAGACTCCGGATGCCCGGCCGACCCTGGCCTCATTGCGCGCCGTGGACGCCGCCTATCCCCTTTACGGACAGGTGGTCCTCGACCCGCCGCTGCCCCTGGACGCGGTATTGGCCCTGCGGGACGGTCTGCCCGGAGCGGCGGTCTCCAAGCAACTGCTCGACCGGCTCGGAGCAAAAGTCGGCGAGCGCATCCGGCTGGCCGATGCCGAGTTTGTCATCCGGGCGGTGCTCGTGCGCGAACCCGACGCCGCAGCCGGTCTGGCCGCAAGCCTTGGGCCACCGATCCTCGTCGCCAGCTCCCAGCTGGCCGCCTCGGGCCTGGCCGGACCGGGACTCCTCGCCCGCCACGCCTACCGGCTCAAGCTGCCGCCGGGCGTATCCACCGCCACCGTGGCCCGGGAACTGCACGAAGGCTTTCCCGAAGCCGGCTGGCGGGTCAGGGACGCTTCCGGTGCCCAGCCCGGCTTGTCGCGGTTCATGGACCGCTTGACCGCCATCATGGGGCTGGTCGGACTCACGGCCCTGCTCCTCGGCGGCATCGGCATTGCCCAGGCCGTGGCCTCCTATCTGGACGGACGCACGGCCTCCATCGCGGCCATGAAATGTCTGGGCGCGCCGGCCCGGGTCGTGACCTGGACCTATCTCGCGGTCGTGCTCACCCTGGCCATGGGTGGCATTGTGCCGGGACTGGCCCTCGGGGCCCTGCTCCCGGCGCTGGTGGCCCCGATGCTCGATACGGTAAGTCCGGCCGCCCTGGTCGTGGGACTCCATGGCCAGGCCCTGGCCCTGGGGGCCTGTTTCGGCCTGCTCACGGTGCTGACCTTTTCCCTGCCCTCTCTGGCCCGGGCCGCCCGGATCGCGCCCCTGTCCCTGCTGCGGGGGCAGGTCGCCTCGGACCTGCCGCGCGTGGGCATCCGGGCCTTTCTCCCGGCCATGGTCTGCGCCCTGGCCCTGGCTGGATTGACCGTGGCGACCACCCCGGACCGCCGGCTGGGACTGGGATTTGTCGGAGCGGTCGCAACCGCGGCCGGTCTTTTTCGGCTCTTCGGCCTGCTCACCACCCGGCTCGCCCGGCTTGTCCCAAGGCGCCGGCCGGGACGTGTCGCCGTGGCCCTGCGCGCCCTGGGCCGTCCGGGCAACCGGCAAGCGGGCCGGATACTGGCCGCCTTGGGCCTTGGGCTCTCCATCCTGTGCGCCCTGGGCCAAGTGGACGCCAATTTCTCCCAGGCCCTGGTGAGCGACATCCCCCGGCAGGCGCCGGCCTTTTTTTTCCTGGATATCCAGCCCGGCCAGCGTGAGGCCTTTGAAAAAACCGTACGCAGCGTGCCCGGGGTCGGCCAGCTCGACGTCTCGCCCATGTCCCGGGGACGGGTGATCCGGCTGCGCGGCCAGCCGGTGGAAGACGTCACCGTGGCCGAGGACGCGCGTTGGGTGGTCCGGGGCGACCGGGGACTCACCTTTGCCGCGACCATGCCCCGGGGCACCCGGCTCGTGGCCGGCGACTGGTGGCCGGCGGACTATGCCGGAGCGCCCCTGGTCTCGGTGGACGCGGCCTTGGCCCAGGGGCTCGGACTGGCCCTCGGCGACACCATGACCATCAATGTCCTGGGTCGCGACATCACGGCCCGGGTGGCCAACCTGCGCCGGGTCAACTGGCTCGGGCTTTCCATCAACTTCGTGTTCGTCTTTTCGCCGGGCGCCCTCACCGGAGTACCCTTTACCTATCTGGCCACGGCCCATACCGCGAAAAACGCCCCGGGCAATCCGGACGAAGCCCTGTTTCGGGCCGTATCGGACCGGTTTCCGGGCGTATCAATCATTGGTGTGGGCGAAGCGCTGGACGATGTCGTGCGTCTGGCCGACAAGGTGGCGACGGCCGTGGCGGCCGCGGCCGGGACCACGTTGCTGGCCGGTATCCTGGTCCTGATCCAGACCATGGCCGCCGGCATGCGGGCCAAGGCCTACGAAGCGGTGATCTACAAGGTTTGCGGCGCCTCGCGGCGGGATATCCTGGGCATGCTGTCCCTGGAAAACGCCCTGCTCGGCCTGCTGGCCGGCCTCATGGCCCTGCTGCTCGGCACGGCCCTGGCCTGGGTGTTCGTCACCCGCTTTCTGGAATTGCCGTTCGTGATTTTCACGGGCCGGGCCCTGGCCACGGTGGGCGTGGCGACCGGGCTGACCCTGGGGCTCGGGCTTTCCGGGGTATACCGGCTGCTCGGGCGCAAGGCCTGGGGGACCCTGCGCAACGAATGACGACGGCCCGACTAGCTGCGTTCCTTTTCCAGAAACACCCGCAGCTTGCGCCGGGCGCGAAAGGCTCGCACCTTGACATTGACCTGGGTGAGGCCGGTCAGTCCCGCCACTTCCTGGACGCTTTTTTCTTCGAGCCCAAGCAGCACGAGCAACTTCCGGTCCGTAGGCGCAAGCACGTTCATGGCCGTTTCCAGGCGTTGGCGCGCCTCCCGGGCCTCGGCCCGGGCCTGGACACGCTCATCGGGCAGATTGTCTTCCAGGCCGTCCAATAACGCGGCCTCGGCCTTGCCACGGCGCAACCAGTCGATGCAGGTGTTGGTGGCGATGCGGTGGAGCCAGCCTTTGAAGACGGCACCGTTGCGTAGCGCGCCAAGGTTCAGATAGGCCTTGACGAAAATCTCCTGGGCCAGATCCTCCATGCCTGCCGGCTCGTGGCAGAAACGGGACACGAGCCTGAGAACCGCCGACGTGTGGCGGTTCACGAGCTTGGCAAACGCCCGCTGGTCGCCGTTGGCCGCAGCCACGGCCAAGGCCGCGTCATCGATATGATCGAGACGTTTGTGCATGGGAGTTCCGCTGCCGCCCGACGTCACGACGTCAAGCGCCGGTCCGCGCCCGTTCCAGTGTCGACCATTCCCCTCGCCCTCCGACGACGCGTCCGCGAACGCGTCGTTCAAACAGGCGTCGACAGTCGGACTCCGGTTACACCCGGTCTCGACATCGCGTCGGCCGGAGGCTATGCCCGGCGGACGGATTTTCCGCCGCAGATCACTCCAAGGAGCCTGACATGCCCCTGCGCGACGACCGCAACATTTACCTGATCGGCCCCCGGGCCTCGGGCAAGACCACCCTGGGCCGCCGTCTGGCCCAAGCCCTCGACCGCCCCTTCGTGGACCTGGACGCCGTGTTCCTGGAACGGCAAGGCGAGTCCATCGCCGACCTGGTCACCCGGGAAGGCTGGGACGCCTTCCGCCGCGCGGAGGCCGCCATCCTCGCCGACGTGGCCGGGACGCCGGGCCAGGTGATCGGCACGGGCGGCGGCGCGGTCCTGATGCCGGAAAACAGGAATATTCTGGCCCAAGGGCTGGTGTTTTACCTGCAAGCCTCGCCCGAACGCCTAGCCGAGCGGTTGCTCGCCGACATGAACGAGGCCCAGCGCCCCAAGCTGACCGATCTCGGGCTCAAAGAGGAAATCATGGCCACGCTGGCCGAACGCGAGCCGCTCTATCTGGCCTGCGCCCACGCCGTGCTGCCCGAGCGGCCCCTGGAGGAACTCCTGGATTACGCCAAGCAAGCGCTTGCGCTGTTCGAGAAGAAAGGAAGCTGAGGGGAGCCTCCGGCGGCCAAAGGGCGTTGCCCTTTTGAATCCCGTTCTGACAGGACCGCCGTCGCAGGCAGGGTCTGATGGCGCCGGGGGAGGAAGGACGTCCTCCCCCGGGAAGCAAAAAGAAAAGCTAGACCGGGCAAAAAATGCCGGGGTCCTCGTTGAACGGCGTCACCGCGTGCTGGCCCGTGGATTCGAGCACGGCCCGCCAGTAGTCCGAGGCGATGTTGAGCTTCTTGCGCCGCAGGGTCACCAGATCAAGGGGCAGGTGCACGTAGCGGCCATAGAGCTTGGACACGACCATGCCGGTCTTGCCGGCCATGGCCGCGTGCACGGCGTGCTGGCCGAGAAAGCCGCAATAGACCCGGTCGTTGGCATTGGCCGGCACCGAGCGAATGATGTAGCTCGGATCGATGAACTTGAGCGTGTGCGGCATGTCCCGCGCCTTGAAATACGCCTCGATCTCCCCGGAAAGAAACTGGCAGATGTCGCCGAGCACGGGATTGCCCGAAGCGTCCCGGGCGCCGGTGTCCGGCAGCAGATTCTGGCCAGCACCCTCGGCCACCACGATCACCGCATGCTTGCGCTCCCGCAGGCGCTGCTCCAGGGACGGCAGCAAACCATGCTCCCCGGTCAGGGCAAACGGATATTCCGGCACCAGGACGTAGTTGACCTCCTTGAGGGCCAAGGTGGCCTGGGCGGCGATGAAACCGGATTCCCGCCCCATGACCTTGACCAGGCCCACGCCGTTGAGCGCGCCGATAGCCTCGGTGTGGGCGCTGCGGATGGCCTCGGTGGCCTTTTCCACGGCCGTGTCGAAGCCGAAGGACTGGGTGACGAGGTTGATGTCGTTGTCGATGGTCTTGGGAACGCCGATGATGCTGATCTTGGCGCCGCGCTTGGAAATTTCCTCTTGAATACGCCGGGCGGCCTTCATGGTGCCGTCGCCGCCGATGACGAACAGCATGCCGACATTGGCCCGCTCCAGGGCATCGGCGATGTCCTCGGGCCGCTGGGGGCCCCGGCTCGACCCGAGCATGGTCCCGCCGAACTGGTGGATGTCGGCCACGGATTCGGGCGTCAGCTCCACGGGCGGGTGGCCGTAGCTGTCCACAAAACCCTGCAAGCCGAACCGGATGCCGAGCACGCCGGCCACATGGTAATTGTGGTGAGCTTCCATGACGATGGCCCGGATGACGTCGTTTAAGCCCGGGCACAGCCCGCCGCAGGTGACGATGGCCGCCTTGACCTTGGAGGAATCGAAATAGATGCGCTCCCGGGGTCCGGCCACCTCGAAATCGGCGAAGCAGGCACCGGTCCCGCTCTCGAATTCACTGGCGTCGAGTTCCACCCGCACCCGCTTGGCATCGGTGTCGAACCGGCAGTACGGCAAGGGAGAAGGGATCTTGGCCGGGCCAAGCACCGGGATATCGGTATTGATCGGGGCTTTTGGGCATTGTTCGGACATGAAAGACTCCTGTGGTTCCTCCGGCGATAGCAGCTTCCCCAGGCGCCGGCAACCCGGGAGAGAGACGCGCGTTGCCGCGTGGCGCGCAACCATGGCGACCGCCGCGCAACAAATTGAGACCGCTGCACAATTTGTGGAGGGGGAAGCCTCCGGCGGCCAAAGGGCTCCCGCCCTTTGGAATCCCTGCATGATTGCCGTGTGTTGCAACTGCCAGCCAAGAGCTTCGGTCTTTGGAACACCATGATTGATGCGGATCTGTTGCACGGCCTGCCACCGGAGACGCGCGAGCCGTCAGACACGTGTGCCATGGTCTCGCCATGGCCTTCGCGGGACACGCCGACCGCCATAACGGAAAAGCCCGGGAAACAAGCGTCTCCCGGGCTTTCGAATACACTCCGGCAAAAGGCCGTTACGCCTCCGGATAGGGCCTGTCCTTGGGCCATGCGGGCGAGACATAGGTGCCGGACTTGCCGCCGGCCTTGTACAACAGGCGGATTTCCCCGAGCACGATGTCTTTTTGCACGGCCTTGCACATGTCATAGATGGTCAGGGCCGCCACCGAAGCGGCGGTCAGGGCTTCCATCTCGACCCCGGTCTCGGCCGTGGTCGAAGCCTCGGCCTCGATGTGGACAATGGCCGCGGCCTCGTCCACCTCGAACCGCACATCGGCATAGGCCAGGGGCAGCGGGTGGCACAGGGGAATAAGGGAATCCGTGCACTTGGCGGCAAGGATGCCGGCGATCTTGGCCGTGGTCAGGGCGTCACCCTTGGGCAGGGCGGCCATGGCGAGCAAGTGCATGGTCTTGGGGGACAGCCGGACCTCGGCCGCGGCGATGGCCACACGGCGGGTCTTGGCTTTGGCGCCCACATCCACCATGCGGGTGCGGCCTTGGTCGTCGATATGGGTCAACGCGTCGCTCATGGTTCTCCCTAGTCGAAGGCTGGAACCTTCACCTTGCGGTCGATACGCTTGGCGGCCACGGCATCTTCCTTGGCCTTGAACTTGTCACCGAGCTTTTCATAAAGAAACGCCCTGTTGCCCAAGGCGTTCGCGGACTTGGGATCGATCTCGATGGCCTTGGAATAATCGGCCAGGGCATCCTGAAATTCGGACTTGGCCTCGTGGCAGACGCCACGCATGTTATACAGGTCGGAAAGGGCCTTCGTGTTTCCGTCGGCACCGGAGCCGATCAAACGGGTGAAAATTTCGATGGCCTTGTCCATCTGCCCGCTCTGGGCCGCCTTGACCGCCTCCCGATAATCCTGCTCAAGCGCCCCGGCCGCGGCGGCAGACGCAACCACCCCCAGCCCCAGGCACAACGTCAGCAACAAAATCCCCAGCGTATTCCGCATCTCAGTTCCCCATGGCTTCCTTGGCCTTACGGAAAAAGTCCTTGACCTTTTTCATGGGCTTTTGCTCGTCGAGCTTCTCGAATTCCCGCAAAAGCTCTTCCTGCTTCTTGGAGAGGTTCTTGGGTGTGACCACCGTCACCTCGACCAGCAGGTCACCATGGCGGCTGGAGCCCGGAATCGGCAGGCCCAGCCCGCGCAAGGAAAAGACCTCGCCGCTCTGGGTTCCCTTGGGGATGTCCATGAATTCCTGGCCGGTCAGCGTCGGGACCTCGATCTTATGGCCCAGGGCAGCCTGGACAAAGCTGATGTCGGCGCGCAGCACGAGATTCTGNCCCTGGCGCTCGAACACCTTGTCCGGCTCCACCCGCAGCATGACGTAGAGATCGCCCGGAGGCCCACCATGGATGCCGGCCTCGCCCTCGCCCCGCAGGCGCAAGCGGCTGCCGTCGTCCACGCCGGCCGGAATGCGGACCTTGAGCTCCCGGACTTCGCGGATCGAGCCCCGGCCATGGCACTCCTTGCACGGGGTCTCCACCACCTTGCCCTCGCCCCGGCAGACCGGGCAGGACACGGCGATCCGGAAAAAGCCCTGGTTCTGGATGATCTGGCCCGAACCNCCGCAGTGCTTGCAGGTCTGGGGCGTGGTGCCGGGNTCGGCGCCCGAACCGCCGCAGGTGGCACAGGTGACGTTTCGCGGAATCTTGAGCGTGACCTCGGTCCCCATGGCCGCGTCACGAAANGCGACCGTGAGGTCATANCGCAGGTCGTTGCCGGCCTGGGGACGGGGCCCCCGGGTCGCGCGGCCGCCGAAACCGAAAAACTCGCCAAAGATGTCGGAAAAGGCACTGAAGACNTCNTCGGTGGAACCGAAGCCGCCAAAGCCGTTGCCGCCCAGGCCCTCGTGNCCGAAACGGTCGTAGCGCGCCCGGGTCTCGGCGTTGCGCAACACCTCGTAAGCCTCGGCCGCTTCCTTGAATTTGGACTCGGCCTCGGGGTCGTCGGGGTTGCGGTCCGGATGGTATTTGAAGGCCATCTGGCGATAGGCCTTCTTGATCTCCTCATCAGCGGCGCCCCGATCGACGCCAAGCACTTCGTAATAATCCCGCGGCATTGTGTTGTTTTATTCGTCTTCGGAAACGACCACGCCCGCTTCATGGATGGATTCGGCCGGGAACACTTCNCCGGCCGCGATCTCCCGAAGNGCGGTGACCACTTCCTTGTTTTTGCANTCGACCAGGGGTTCGTAGCCTTCGCGGTACTGGTGGACCCGCTTGATGGCCATCTGGACGATGAGAAAACGGTTGTTGATCTTTTCCAAGCAGTCTTCGACGGTAATCCGCGCCATGCGTTTCTCCTTGCGCGCCGGAGGGGTTACGACCCGGTCCAGGGCGCGTACCGCTACCCTGGTAAGTCGTTTTCCAGCCGAGTCAAGGTCCTTTTCACCAGAGGAATCGGCCCTCGGCTCATCTACCCGGCGCGAAACTCAACTTTATATCCACCCAAATATTCGCTCGTCAAGTCAAAAACAACCGGCCCCTGCGCGCCACGTCCTGCGACGCCCCGGACGGAAACGGTCGACGACCGGCACCGCCGCAAAACTCTGGTTTCATTTTTTGACAAGAGTGCAAAAAATGTTATTATCACATCCTCTCACGATTCAGGCGGGTTACGGCGAAAAATCACGCTGTTGCGCCATCACCTGGCCGCNAAACAGAATACCGTTTCTCAAGGAGTGATGCAATGGGCCTCGATCGCTTGCGAATTGGCGCGCGCCTTCTGTTGTTATCCGCCGTTGCGTTGGTGCTCCTGATCATTTCGGGAACGTTCTGCGTCTGGAGCATCCAGCACCTAAACGATACGGCCTTGCGGCAGATCGAGGACAGCNCCCTGGTGCTTGCCGCCGTGGACCAGGCCCGCACCGCNCAGGTCATGTTCAAAAAGCAGGTCCAGGAATGGAAGGACATCCTGCTACGGGGCAANGATCCGGCACACTATGCCAAGTATCTCGACCTGTTTCAAAAAGAACATGCCGCCGTGCTCGACTCCCTGGACCGGCTCCAAAAAACGCTCCAGAAGCTCCACTTCCCCACGACGGCCATTAACCAGGCAAGCCGGGTGCATACCACCTTGTTTAAACGCTACCAGGCCGCCTTGCAGGCCTTCGATCCGGCCGACCCCAACGCCGGTCAGAAAGTGGACCGTACCGTGGTCGGCATCGACCGCGAACCCACCAAGGCCATCGACGACATCGTCACCGACATCACCGCCCTGGCCGCAAAGCTGCGTCAGGAGGCCGCCGGGCAAGCCCAGTCCTTGCACGACCGCATCCGGCTCCTGACCTTGATCGGCATGGGACTGGCCGTGATCATCCTCTGGGCCTTGTCCGCCGCCATCATCCGCACCATCACCCGCCCCCTGCAGCGCAGCATGGCCTATGCCGAAGCGATCACGCACGGCCGGCTCAACGCCGAACTGACTTTTTCCGGNACCGACGAAGTGGGTGTGCTCGCCTCGGCCATGCGGACCATGGTGGAAAGTCTCAAGGACAAAATGCTGCAGGCCGACCTCAAGAGCCGGGAAGCNGCCGCCGAAGCCGCCAAGGCCACCCAGGCCCTGGACTCGGCCGCCGCCGCGGCCCGTCGGGCCGAGGCCGGCCGGAAAGCGATCCTGGAGGCCGCCCGGGAACTCCAGGAAGTGGTGCAGGTGGTCTCCTCCGCCAGCCAGGCCCTGGCCGACCGCATCGCCCAAGCCAACCAAGGCGCCCAGGTCCAGGACGGACGCATCGGCGAGACCGCCACGGCCATGGAAGAAATGAACGCCACGGTGCTGGAAGTGGCCAAGAACGCCGCCCAGGCCTCGGATCTGGCCGACAAGGCCCGCACCAAGGCCCAGGAGGGCGCCGCAACCGTCACCACCCTGGTGACCGATATCGGCGAGGTCCACGCCACGGCCCTGGCCATGAAGACCGATATGGCCAACCTCGGCGGACTCATCGAGGGCATTGGCCGGATTCTCGACGTTATTTCGGATATCGCCGACCAGACGAATCTGCTGGCCCTGAATGCCGCCATCGAAGCGGCCCGGGCCGGCGAAGCCGGGCGCGGATTCGCCGTGGTTGCCGACGAGGTGCGCAAGCTCGCCGAAAAAACCATGACCGCCACCTCCGAAGTGGCCCAGGCCATCGGCGCCATCCAGACCGGCACGCGGAAAAACATCGACAACATGGACGTCGCGGCCGAGCGCATCACAACCGCTACCACACAAGCCAACGCCTCCGGGGCCGTGCTCGACGCCATTGTCAATTTTGTCGATCAGACCACGGATCAGGTCCGGTCCATCGCCACGGCCTCGGAAGAACAGTCCGCCGCCAGCGAGGAAATCAACCGTAGCCTGGGGGACATCAGCCGGATCGCCGGCGAAACCACGTCCGCCATGGAACACGCGGGCCAGGCCGTGGGCGAGCTGACCCGGCAAGCCCAGGTGCTGGAGGAACTCATCGCCCGGATGCAGCAGGAACGGCAGGCAAGCGAGCGCCCGGCCCTGACCTGAGGCGCCGGATCGCGGCAGAGCCCACGACCCTGTCGTTCAAGCGGTCGAGACCGCGTCTGCGGCCAGGCCGGACCGGGGGGCTGGTCCCTGATAGCGCACGGCCACCAGGGTGATGTCGTCGGATTGGGGCGCATCGCCGGCATAGTCCCGCACGGCCGCGAACACCCCTTCCACCAGAATCTTGGCCGCCCGGTGCCGGTCCTGGCGACAGGCGGCCAGCAGGCGTTCGTTGCCGAACAACGCCCGGTGCCGGTCCATGGCCTCGGTCACCCCGTCGGTATAGAGCACCAGGCTATCCCCCGGGGCCAGGGTCAGCTCGCCGGTCTGGTAGGGATACGCCGGCACCGCGCCCAATACCACCCCACCCGGCCTCGGCACGAAATCCGTCATCCCGCCCGGCCGCACCACCACCGGCGGATTGTGGCCGGCGCTGGCATAGCGGACAAGGCCGGTATCCAGGTCGAGCACGGCGCAAAAAGCGGTGACAAAAAGCCCGGTCTCGTTGTCATGGGCCAGCTTGTCGTTGACCTTGGCCACCACCGCCGCCGGGCCCCTATCCGATCGGGCATAGGCTTTGAACAAGGTCATGGTCACGGCCATGAAAAGCGAAGCCGGAACGCCCTTGCCGGCCACATCGCCGATGACGAGAAAAATCCGGTGCCCGTCCAGGGCGTAATAATCGTAGAAATCCCCGCCCACTTCCTTGGCCGAATCGAGCAGGGCGTAGACATCGACTTCGGGCCGGTCCGGAAAGGCCGGAAACATCCGGGGCACGATGCCCATCTGGATNTCCCGGGCCACCCGCAGCTCGCCCTCGATGGCCTCCTTGGCCNCCCGGGTCCGNCGNTCCTCCAGGACGTTGCGCACNATAAANACGAACACGCCCATGCCCAGGGCATTGGCCACGAGCANGGGNACNGCCGCCGATTTGACGATGACCAGCGCGGTCTGGACCGGATTGCCGAGCAGCACCCCGGCCAGCATGTGGAAGGCTTCNATGGCCAGGGCCAGGGCCGAGGCTTGCAGGGTCGTCGGCANCCGACCGTCCCGNNCGCGATACACCAGTCCTCCGGCCANTCCGGCCACGACCGTGGAGAGCGTGCAGCCNTAGCAGGTGGGCCCGCCCAGGCTCAANCGNTGNGCNCCGCCGATCANNCCGGCNCCGAGTCCGGCCAACGGCCCGGCCAAGANTCCGGCCAACGCCGGNCCCANGTCCCGNATGTTGATGAACGAATCCAGGATNGCCACGCCGGAAATCGTGCCNTAGATGGAAAAGAGCCCGAAGATCAGGGCCATGGCAACCAGATTGCGCGGCGTGCGCCGGCCGTCCAGGATGGCGGCGAAAAGCCGGGTCCGGGTCAGCCCGTAAGCCAGGACCATGATGACNCACACGCCTTGCAGCAGACTGGCAAGGCTCGTGAGAATCGATGTCATGGCGCGCTCCTAATAGGCCAATTTGCCGAGCGACTTCAAAATCANGGTCGCCCCCATGGCGAACATGCCCGTCAGGCCCATGCCGCAGGAGAATCCGGCCAAAAGCACCGGGGCATACTGNCGCCACTGCTTGCCGTAGCGCTTGAGAAAATAATACCGGCCCAGAAGCGCCCCCACGACCTCCAAAATGAGCCCATGGGGCACGCTCTGGCCCAGGCCCCGGACAATGCCGTAGACCAGGAGAACCGGGAGGCCGAATACCATAAGCAGCATGTAGGTGACCAGTCCGAGCCCCAGGCCGGCGGTGACGTACCAGCCGTTTAAGGCCTGGTAGAACAGGGAATTGCCCTCCAGGGTCGAGGTCTGCATGAGCAGGGTGTTTAAGGCCTGCAAGTGCCANAGTTCCTGGGCATAGGGNTAGCTGGCCGAGGGAATGGGCGCGAGCTGCCAGATGAATTGCGAAAAAAGCAGGCTTGCCACCATGACCACCGGAAAGACCACGATCTCGGCCTTGATGATGCCGCGCAGGCTCGTGCCGGTCAGCTCGATCTCGCGAAAATCCACGGTGGCCTTGCCGTAGTTGTGGATGGGGATGGGCGCGTACCAGATCTCGATGCCCTGGTAGCCGAANAACTTGGCCCCGGCGATGAAGCTGGCCTCGCGCACCAGGGGCAGGCTCACGAACTGGCCGGCAATNCCTTCCATGCGGGCCGTGATGTAGGAGATCACGGGCGTGTAGATGAACCCGTAGAGCACGAAAAAAAGCCACGGGAACTGGGGCACCAGAAACAGGCACAGTCCGACATAGGACAGGGTGGAAAAGACGTAGATGCCGATGGATACCCAGAAATTGATGTCACCCCGGGCCTTGTTGGTGGAAAAAAGGGCCTTGTAGGCCGCGCCCGTAACGCCCCCCTGGCGCAAGGACTTGGCCACCTGCCAGATGCCGATGGCGCCGATGGCAAGGCCGAGGCCAATGCCGAACGACATGTAGAAATCGAAGTTGTTGGCAAACACCGTGTCCACGGTGCCCATGCCCTGGCGCCAGCGGTGCAGGATGCCGTGGGAAAACAGGATGGGGTTGGCGACGATGGTGATGACAAGCCCGAGCAACCCGCCAATGACGGCCCAAAACGGCAACACCATGCCGGTAAAGACCAGCCCCAGGTCGAACTGGATGCCCGTGGCCACGGCCGGGAGCCATCCTTCGGTGTTGCGGGTGAAATCGGCCCAGGGAATGGGGATCAGGCTGACCGGCTCGGTGAAAATGAGCCCCGAAACCACGGGGAAAAGCACNTAGATGGCGCCAAAGGCCAGGCCGATCATNCCGCCGATGGAAAACACCCGCCANTTCCAGCCGGATTTGCGGTCCTCGGTCGATTCGGCCAAAGCCATGGTGCCGAGCGCGCCAACCGGGGCCATGGGGAACGGCAGTTTTTCCACATCCGAGGTCAGGCGGTACAGGGCATAGCCCAGGCCGAAATGATCGATGCGCTGGATGATCTGGGAGCCGACCAAAAGCAGGATGGGGATGAGCCAGTCGCGGTGGAAAAAGGTGCGGGCGAGCAGGGAATCGGAATCCGTATGGGGCGCGACCCAGGTCGGGATGAGGTCGGTCAGGCCCAGCATCTTGGCCGCGTCGGACTGGACCAGGTACTGGTTCCAGAGCAGGCCGTGGAAAGGCGAGGCCATGGCCGCGCCGGCCATGTAATAGAGCAGGAAGATCTCCTGCTGCTTGAGTTCGGTATAGGCGCGCTTGGCGATCTCGGCGAACAGGATGATGGTGACCCAGCGGGCGGCCGGACCGATGCCGGTGCCGATGACGAGCTGCAAATACATGCTGCCCGGCATCATGAGAAAGCCGATAAAGACCGCCCCGACAATGGTCTTCCAGTCGAAGCCCTCTTCGAAATGGGATGGCGGCGGGAGCAGATCCCGATATTCGGCCAGTTCCTTATCGTCGTACATCGGCGCGTCCTAGTTCGGCAAAACGAGGTAACTCTGCCCGGTCCACAGCCCAATGAGGGCAAAAATCCCGCCCATCAGGAAATCGCCCAGAATCAGGCCGGCAAACAGAAACCGCACCCGTTTAAAAAGCACCACCCCGCCGTAACGGATGGTGAGATGGTTGGCCAGCCAGCCCAGGAAAAAGGAAAACCACAGAATGCGCATGGCCGAGGAATACATGGTCAGGTAGCCGATGGGATGGATGGGCCACCAGTAGAAGCGCTGGTAGGCGACAACGAGGCCGAGCATGACCGCCGCGCCGGCCAGGGCAAAGCCAATGATCCAGCCGTTGGGCCCGGCCGGGGCCTCGATGAGACGCTGGACGTTTTCGTAGACCGTGGTCACGGTCTGGGTCTCCCAGTCCACCTGCATGTCGCGCAGCCCGTACTTGTGGCACACGGCCAGCATGGCCACGAACGAAACCACCACGGCCGCGCCGAGAGCCAGGACAATGGCGGCCAGATAGAGCTTTTTGGGGCGCTTGCCCTCCCCCACCTTGGCGGCGTGAAACAGCGACGGCAGAAGCGACTCGCGCAGGTCGACAAACAGCACCTTTTGCATGACCGCGGCGGCCAAAAGCCCCATGCGCGAAAAAAAGCCCGAGCCGAAAAAGGCCAGCACCCCGTCCATGGGCGCGGCGGTCAAGGTGAAATAGGCGATGCCCCCCTGACAGACGATGCGGCTGGCCACGAGCATGACCATGAAAAAGAGCGCGAACAGCAGGATTGCCTGCCCCAGGGGCAAGCCAAAGGCCACGCTCCAGACCACGAGCCCGCCACCGCCGAGCAGCACGCCCCACAGCGAGGCCGGCGCGCCCAGCCATTCGGCCGCATCGGGACTCCCAAGGCGCAAGGTCGCGGCCCGGCGGACCGTCTCCCATAGGTGCTGGCGGGCGAGCCACAGCAGAAAAAAGAAAAACACGCCATACGCCCCGAGCATCTGCGTTTCCTCGGGCGTGGTCAGGGTCGGGCCAAAGGTCACGCCCAAAGCCGAGGCCGGGATCTGATGGCCGATGACCTCGAAGATGCCGGTCAGCAGGCCGCCGAGCAGGAAAAACACCCAGAAGCTCAGGGAAATCTGGCGGGCGGTCAGGTAGGCGAAACCGATAAAGGCCGGATAGAAATAGATTTTGAGCTTGGTGAAGCCGGAAAAAAGCCCGGTCTTGGGGAAATACGGTCCGGCCAGGATCAGGGTCGGAATCTGGGGCACGGCCGGGTCGTAAAAGGACAGGCCGTTTATGGTGTGCAGGCAGACGCTGACCAACACCCCGCACACCAGATAGCGGTCGGTCAAAAAGCCGCCCAAACCGCCCCCATCCACGGCTCCGGTCAAGAAATCCGGCAGCCGCAACAAGGGAAAATTCATGCGTTCGTTGGTGATCCACTGCTTGGAAAACAGGTTGGCCAGGCAGATCATGACCACGTAGCACAGGCCGATAAAAACGCCCCAGGCGGCCATGGGACCGGCCCAGGCCTTCCAGGGGATGGCGGCGAGAATCTGGCGCCAAGTCATGGAGTAGCCGCCGGCCAGGCCGTTATACAGGGTCTCCACGGCCTCGTGGTTCACGGGATACCAGCCCTTGGGCAAAAGCGGCCCGAGCACCTCGTGCCACTGGTTGCCCTCGGTGGCGAAATGGAGCGGCGCGGTCAGGGTGATGCAAAACGTACGTGCAAGCCCGGTGTGGGCCACGCCCGAGACCACCACCATGAGTATCCAGCTGACGAGCAGGTCCGTGCCCGNAAGCACNGCCCGCCCCCGGAAAATCTTGGACAGCCCGGCCGCGAGCACGGTCATCCAGGCGAGNACGAAAAACGGCGCCAAGGGGAAANTGCCCNCCNCCCAGGGGCGTGGCCCCATAGTAGAGGTTATTGAGCGGCGTGACCGCGCAAATGCCGAGCCCNAGCCCGATCCCCAGCACCACGGCCCGGGCGCGTATGGTCCGGGAGACGGTCATGCCCGCTCCTCCCCGAACCGCTTGGCCTGTATCTCGGCCAGCACCTTGTCCTCATAGGCCATGCGCACCGATTCCTCCAGGGAACGCCACACGAGCAACTGCTTGCGCAGATCGTTGACAAAGCCCTTATTCAGCCGCTTCCACATGCCGGCCTCCCCGGCCTCCCTGTCCAGTTCCACCTCGATCTCCATATAGCCCGGCGTATCCCCGGCCGGCACGAAGTACAGGGTCACGGCCTGCTTGATGCCGAAATCGAACGGCGCCAGCCANACCGTGGCCCNCACGCGCATGCAGGCCCGCAAGTCGCAAAATTCCGGATGGAGCGTGCCGGGATGGNCCGGCGCGCCCGGGACGTCCCAGGGACATTCGAACGCGTAGACCACGTCGGCCGTGGCGAAAAGCCCGTGGGAGATGTCCTGATGGGCCTGGTAATAGTCGAGCAGGAAACCGCCGGCGCACTCCTGCTCCCGGACCTTGACCAGAAACGGCAGTCGGGTGCGGATGCGCCCGCCCACGGCCGCAGGCAGGCTCCAGGAGCGGTTGACGTCCGGGATGGCGATCTCACCGGCCACTTTGGAGGGGTAGATGACCGACAGCAGGACCACGCCGATAACGAGCAGCATGGCCGCCACGCCGGCCAGGGAGGAATAGTTGGCGGTCATGCCGGCCCATAGCCGGGTACCGGCGAGCAGTCCGGCCGCGGTCTGGGCGAGCAGGTAGCCGAGCACCACGCTGATCACGGCAAAAGCCACGGCCTCGGCGATAAACAGGAACGACACATGGGACGGCGCCAGGCCCACGGCTGTGTAAACGCCAATCTCGCGCTTGCGCTCGTAGACCGAGCCGATCATGGTATTGAGCACGATGAGGACGGAAATGACCAGCGGAATCACGATATTGGGCACACCGGCATAGCCCAGGGCATCGCCGGCAAAGGCCGCGTACACCCCGTCCGGACGGCCGGAAAAGACCGACAGCCCGAACCGGTCGGCCAGGCGCGCGGCCAGGGCGCTGCCCGCCTCCCCATCGGCGTCACCGCCCCCGGCGCCGGCCGGCGGGGCCACCACCACGGACTTGAGCTGCCCGCCGAGGCCCATGAGCGTGTCATAGGGCACGATCACGGTCAGATCGTCATCCACGTGCTGGTAGCGGCTTTGCAGGGTGCGCACGTCCTCACCGGCGTCCACGGCCTCTTTCTCGGCCTCGGTCACCTCCACGGCGGCCTCGGACGGGAAAATCACCGGCGTGACCGGCTCGCCGTCCAGGTCCGCGCGGTCGTCCAAGGCGTTTTTGCGGTAGAGACCGACCACGGTAAATTTCCGGCCCATGAATGTCACCAGGCCGCCCGGGCCGACACCCAATCGCTCGGCCATGGGCCGGGGCAAAATCACCGTATCCCGCTCGCCCGGGGCAAACCAGCGCCCGGCCTCAAGCAGGCCGGCCATGCGCCCAAAATCGGCCTCGGCCGGGGATAGCCCGAGCACGCCCTGGGCGGTCTCAACCCGGTCCCCCTTGCGCACGCTCGTGGCCGGAGCCCGGGTCTTGTCCGGGAGTTCGAGCCAGGCCAGGGGCGCCACCACCGCGCCGGAACCATAGGCGTCGCGCAGCACGCCCAAAGCTTCGGGCGGCAAGGAGCGCCAGCCCATGTTTTTGAGCAGCACCCCGCGATACGGCGCCGTGTCGGCGAGCTGCACCGCGCCCTGCTCCCGGGTGGATTTGACGGCCGTGAAGCTCATGATGGTAAAGGTCAGGATGATAAGGGTGAGGCAGGTGAGGGCCGTGCGGACCTTGCGGCGGCGCAGGTTGCTCACGCCGATGACAAAGGCGGCGGCAAAGGCGCGCATACCGCCGATCTCGGTGGCCTTGACGTGGGAGGCCCGCTTTTGCAGGGCGGTCATCTCGCGCTCGAAGCGCAGGAAGATGATGGAGGCGACCATGGCCGAGAGCCCGAGGATGAAAAAGGCCAGGATGACCACCAGCGGCGAATAGGTGAGCTTGAAAGCCGGATGCACCTGGTAGACCACGGTGATGACCGTGGCCAGGATGGCCAGAAAGGCGAGAATGCGCTTGTGGATGTCGGCAAAGCTGAAAAGCACCCGCTCCAGGCAGTAGGCAAAGGGAATAAAGAGCGCGATGTAAAACAGCACGCCGAGCAGCACGTCGCGCTGGGTCTTTTCCACGTCGTTGTAGACCCGGACGGCCAGTCCCCAGCTGGCCCTGGCCGCGGCCACCATGGCGTCGAAACGCAGGGCCTGCTCTTCGTCCCGAGCCGTGGCGTACAGCACTCTCCCCCGGGTCTCCAGGTCCCGGATGCGCTCGTTGACCACGCCATGGTCTTCGAGATTTTTGACGCGTGGCCCGAGCAGATCCCACATGTCCCGGGCGCCGAGCAGTTCCGTGACCGGCAGGATGGGAGACTTTCCGATGAGATAGCCGGTGCCTGTCGGATGTTCGGGACTGGCGTTGAGCAGGATGAGCTTTCGGGCCAGAACCGTGTCGGACAGGATGCATTTGAAGGGGGTGCCGGGTTCGAGAAAGATCGAGAGCAGCGTGGAGTCCAGGGTGTCCAGGCGGCTGAACCAGGAGCGCAGGGGCGGCGCCTCGCGCCGGGCATCGAGCAGCTCGATGCGGGTAAAATAGCGAAACGAGCGCGGGTCAAAGGCGGCAAAGAGCGTCGTCTGCTCGCAGCCGAACATGACCAGGTCGGTCTCCATGGACGACCGGTTCATTTTCACCCGGTAGGCGTCCTTGCCGGTCTGCTTCTTGTCGATGGCCCAGACCGCGTCGCCGGTGGCGGGATCGAAGCGGAAACCCTCGATGACGGCCTTGTCGAGCACGAGCTTCTTGTTGGCCAGGCCGTTCACCCGAAATACGCCCGAGGCGTCCGTGGCGGCGTAAAACCGGGTCTTGCCCTGGTAGACGCACAGGACCGTGCCAGGGGCGGGACGCTCGGGGAACAGCTCGCCCTGGCGGATGAAATTGACCCGGCCGGTCAGGGTGGCAAAGGTGTTGCGCGGCCGCTTGTCGCCGGGATCGAACTCCGGACCGGTCAGGGCGGACACGAGTCCGGTCACGAACCGGGACTGCCGCGCCAGGGCGGCCATGTCCACCCGGCCTGGCGTATCGGCCGGGGTGCCCCAGGCCAGCCGGGCATCGTCCACCGTGGCCAGGGTCACCCCCAGCACGCCGGCCAGATAGCCGAATTCCCCGCCCAGGCTCGGCCGGTCGGGCAGCAAGCCCTGCCAGGCATGGAGCCGGTCGGTGCGCATGCCGTCATGGTAGAAATCGTCCGGGAGTCCGGTCTCCCGGGCCGCGTCGACCGCGGCCGCGCCCAGGGACCGGTTCAGCCGGCCATAGGCCTGGGCCGGGTTGATGTCCGGCTTGATGTCGAAGCTAAATCCCTGGCAAAAGCCCCCCACCCCATCGCCGTGGCTGGACAGGAACAGCGAAAGCTGGGCCACGATGTCCCGATCCCCGACCAGTCGGCGCAACTCCCGGGCACTCGCCAGGCAGGCCGCCTCGCGTTCGGCCGAGGCCTTGGCCTCGCGCAACCGGGTCCTGGTGGCCGGCACAAGCTCACGCAGGGCTTGCGCCTCGGCCGGGGGCAAGGCGCGGAAATCCTCGCGCCACAGGATGCGGCGCAGTCCGGTCCGACGCGCGGCCAGATCGGCCACGGTCCCGGCCTGGCCGGCCTCACCGGACAGCCGCAGACGCGAAAGCTCAGTCGAGACCGCGTCAATGGCGTCCTTGAGGCTTTCGAGCAGGGCCTCGCGCACGTGCGGCGCCCCCGGATCGAGAGCCGCCGCGTCCCCCTGGTCCAAGGCGGCCAGGGTGGCGTCGAGGGTCTTGATGGTGTCCTTGAGCTCCCGCGACCGGGCGCGCAGGTCCTTGCCCTTGGCCCGCAAGGCGGCAAAAAGCTCGCGCACTCCGGCCTGGGTCTGGGCATGGCCGCTTGCGGCCACGAGCAGCACCGGCCGGGCCGGGGGATGAGCGGCCAGGCTTCGGGCCAGACGCAGCAAGGCGGCAATCGAGGCGGCCTCGTCAGCGCCCGGAGCCTCGCCCGGCACAAAGGCCGTGGCGTCATAGGCCGCGTCCACCAAGAGCAACTGGCCGGACAGATTCGGGTCGGTGCCCGGAAAAAAGAGCAGCACATCCTCGGCCAGGGCGGTTTCCCAGCGGGCCGAAGCGGTCAACGTGGCCCGCACGGCCCCATCCGCTCCGTCCAGCCGGGCATCGGGCCCGAGAAAGGCGCGTAAGTCCTCGGCCTTGACCAAGAATCGGGGGAAACGGACCGGCGTCAGCTCGAATTTGTCGGTGAAAAGCCCGCGATCGGCCGGATCGTTCCGGGGACGGTCGTCCAGGTACACAACAGCCCGGGCGCCGAGTTCGGCCGCGGCCTGCCAGTTGCGCCCGGAGTCGAGATCGACCAGGGCAATGGCATCCTTCGGCTTTTTGCCGTTGAAGTCGCGATAGCTGCCGCGTCCGGCCGCAACCAGGGGGCCGGTGAGGCCAGCCTCGGGCACGGCACCCGGGGTCAGGGCGTTTACGGCCAGGGGCGCCACTTCCAGCCGCCCTTCCCGGCCGGGCACGGTCAAGGCGGCCGGGCCGTGGACCATGACCGGAAGGCGGTAGATCAGTTTCCCGACCTCCCCCGTGCCAAGGCCCCGGAAAACGGCTTCGATGGCGGCCGCGGCCGTGCGGCAGCCCGCGGTGCCGGTCGACCGGTCGCCCAGGCCGGCCAGATCGGTGACGACCAGCCGGTCCAGATCGGCCTCGGGCGCGTCCAGCCACGCCTTGGCCAGGGCCTCGGCCCGGGCGTCGACCGGCCCCTTGGCCGGCCGCTTGGCCAGGGCCGGGCAGGCCGCCCCCAGCAGGCAGACGCACAGGAAAAGGAGCAGCACCCGAAGCCGCGACGCGGGCATCCGGCCGGAAGGCGAAAGCGGCGGTGTGACCCAGACGTCCATCCGGCCTTAGTCCTCCCGGGCCCCGATGGCGCCCACGGAGATGTCGAGCTGGTCGCGGGACTCGATCTTGTCGATGCGGCCGTCGCGAATCCAGACCACCCGGTCGGACACGTTGAGCATCTTGTAGTCGTGGGTGGCGGAGATGACCGTGACGCCCCGCTCGCTGCTCAAGCGCTTCAGCAGAGCGATGATCTCCTCGCCGGTGGTCAGGTCCAGGTTGCCGGTGGGTTCGTCGGCCAGGACGATGGCCGGGGTGTTGGCCAGGGAACGGGCAATGGCCACGCGCTGCTGCTGACCGCCCGAAAGCTCCTGGGGCTTGTGGGCATGGCGCTCGCGCAGGCCGACCAGACCCAGCAGTTCCAGGCCCTTTTCCACGGCCTCGTCCTGGGAGGCGCCGGCGAAAATCATGGGCAGGGTGACGTTTTCCAGGGCGGTCATGACCTGGATGAGATTGAACGTCTGGAAAATATAGCCGATCTTGCGGTTGCGCAGCCAGGCCAGTTCGTAGGCGTCGAGCTGGGCGATATCGACCTCGTCGATGAAGACCTTGCCTTCGCTCGGTTTGTCCAGGCCGCCAATCATGTTAAACAGCGTGGATTTGCCCGAACCCGACGGCCCCATGATGGAGAGGTATTCCCCGGCCTTGATGGTGAGATCAACCCCGCGCAGGGCCGTGACCACTTGGGCTCCCATGCGGAAGGTCTTGGCCACGCCCGAGACCCGGACAATGTTGTGCGATGTGCTCATATCCCCTCGTCAATCCTGGGCCCGCATGGCCTCCACGGGCCGCATGCGGGCGGCCACCACCGCCGGATAGACCACGCCAAGCAGGCTGAGGCCCGCGCCGACCAACACCGAGACCAACACGGTCCAGCCCAGATCGGCCAGGGCCACCCGGCTCACGGCGGCCGTGCCGAAGCGGAAAAGCCCCGTGACCAGGCCGATGACCACGCCGAGCACGGCCCCGACCAGGGAGCCGGCCAGGCCCTGCATGCCGGCTTCCAGCAGAAAAAGCCGTAAAACGAAGCGGTCCAGGGCCCCCAGGCATTTCATGGTGCCGATCTCCCGAAAGCGCTCGGTCACGGCCATGAGCTGGGCGTTGACGATGCCCACGGTGCACACGAGCAGGGACAGGACGATGATCCAGCGTTCCTTGGGGCTGGCGCCCGGGGTCGCGGCCTGGCCGGAGGATGCGGCGAACGGCGCGTCGTAGCCGGCGGCCACGAGGTCGGCGCGCAGGGTCGGATCGCCCGAGCGCCAAAGGCCGGCGGCCACGTCGACGCCGGTCAGGATGCAGCTTAAAAAGGCCACGGCCAACACCAGGCTGGCCACGGTGATGAGGGAGCGGAAAAAACGGACGCGGATACTGCGCAGGCTGATTTCCAGGGATTTTCGAAACGGCAGCACGACCTGCCGGGAAATGGCCTTGCGCCGCCCCGGGGCGGGATGGTCCGCGCCATATGTGCGTCGCATGGATACCTCGCCGTCGGCCACAAGGCGACCGGCCGACCGCTTCTTGCCCCGATCCGGCCGGGACATCACCGCTTTTTGACAGAAACCGCGCCCGCTGCCAAGCCGTGCGGCCAGGGGCTACTTTCGGGACCGGCGCTTGGGAATCTCGATGCCGTATTTCTGGATCTTGTAGTTGAGGGCCCGGCGGCTGACACCCAACAGCGGCGCCGCCTCCTTTTGCACCCAACCCGCCTGTTCCAGGGCGCGCACGATGGCCGTGCGCTCGCTCTCCTCCAGGGACAACGATTCCCCGGAACGGTCCGGCCCCTTGCCGGCCAGGGGCAGTTGCAGGTCGCCCTCGGCCAGCACCCCGTCGGCGCACAGCACCACCCCGGCCTCCAGGGCGTTGCGCAACTGGCGCACGTTCCCTGGCCACGGGTAGGCCATGAGAAAGGCCATGGTCTCGGCCGGAATGGTCACCTGGGGAATGCCCTGGGCGGCGCAGAACTGGCGGGCGAAATGCTCGGCCAGGACCGGGATGTCCTCGCGACGCTCGCGCAGGGGGGGGACGTTGATGGTGACGACCTTCAGGCGGTAGAGCAGATCCTCGCGGAACACGCCCTCGGACACCTGCTCGAAGATGTCGGCGTTGGTGGCGGCGATGACCCGGCAGTCGACCTGGATCTCGCGCACGTCGCCGATGCGCCGGATCTTGTGGTTTTCGAGAAACCGCAACAGCCGTGTCTGCATCTCGGCGGAAATGTTGCCGATCTCGTCGAGAAACAGCGTGCCCTGATGCGCCTGTTCGATGAGCCCCTTCTTGTCCTTGACGGCGTGGGTAAAGGCGCCCTTGACGTGGCCGAACAGTTCGGATTCGAGGAGCCCGGCCGGGGTGGAACCGCAGTCCACGGTGACGAGGGGACCGTTTTTGCGCGGGCTGCGGCGATGGATGAGGTTGGCCACCAGCTCCTTGCCGGTGCCGGACTCGCCGAGCACGAGCACGTTGACATCCCGGGCGGCCACCCGTTCGATCATGGCGGCCAGATCGCGCATGGCCTGGCTCTTGCCCACCAAGCCGCCTTCGGCCATTTCGCCCGGTTCGGTCAGACTGGCGCCCTCGACCTTGGCAAAGACCTCGGCCACCCGAGCCAGCAGTTCCTGGCCGTCGAAGGGCTTGGTCAGATAATCCACGGCCCCGTGCTTGATGGCCTCCACGGCGCCGGGAATGCTGCCGTGGGCGGTGAGAAAGATGATGGGGAGCTTGAGCCCCCGGCGCACCATTTCCTCCTGGAGGCGGGTACCGCTCATGCCGGGCATGCGGATGTCGGAGATGACCAGGCGCACGGGCGTCTTGGCCAGGACATCCAGGGCATCCTGTCCGTCACTGGCCGTGACCACGTCGTAGCCGGCCGAAACAAGGCGCACCTCCAGGACTTCCAGGATATGCGGATCGTCATCGACGGCCAGGATGGTCTTGCGCGCGGTGCCGGAAGTGTTCATGGCGTGGCTAGTAATTCGTCAATCCCTTTTTCTTTTCCTGAATTTCCCGGTGGATGGTCTCCAAGGCCCGGACCTGTTGCTGGAGACCGCGTCGCACCTGCTCTTCCCGAACGGTCAGCCGGCGGGTACATTCCTTTTCAGCGGTGCTCTTGGCCTCCTTCACGGCAAAAGCGGGCTTGAACGTCCGCACCACCGGCACCAGAAACCGCGGATCCTCGCCGCTGCCACCGGGGAGCGCGTTTTGTTCCCAGGTATCGAAGAGGTCCAGGGCCGTGGCCAGCTCGGTCTCATTGCCGGCCTGGGCCAGCTTGACTGCGGCCATTGCGAACAAGGCCCGTTGGCGCACGGCCGGGTCGTCATCGTGATCCACGGCCTCGCGCCAGGCCGCCACGGCTTTTTTAAGCTTGCCGGCATCATAGGCGCGCACACCGCGATCATACGCGGTTTCGCCCGGACAGGCGAGAGGGGGCATATCCGGAGTCGCCGGCGTAGCGGAACAGGCCTCGGACTGGGTGCCGGGAGTGTTGGCGGGCTCGGCCAGGGGATGCCCGGCAGGCTTGGCGCAACCGCCCAGTACCAAGCCCATGGCCAAAAACAGGCCACAACGGCTCAAAAAAGAAACGAAACGGATTCGATGCATCACGTTACGGGCCATTTTAGTCTCTTGCCCCATCCACGGGAATTGTAAAGTAGAACGTGCAGCCCTTACCGGGCAGGCTCGACAGCCAGATATTGCCGCCATGGGCCTCGACGATGCTCTTGGCGATGGACAGGCCCAGGCCGATGCCGTCGGTGGTGCGCTTGGTGCGCGAGCCCCGATAATATTTGCTGAACACGTGGCGCTGCTCCTCTTCCGGGATGCCCGGACCCTCGTCGGCAATGCTGAAAAGGAGCTTGCGGCCGCCGTCGGCCAGTTCCAGGCCCACGGTCACCGAACGCTCGGCCGGCGAAAATTTCACGGCATTGCCCACGAGGTTGTACAGGGCCTGGCCGAGCATGTCCCGGTCCGCCACCGCCGGCACCATGTCCCNGGCCACCCGGGGGATGAGCCGGATNCCCTTGGCCTCGGCGGCCGGCGCGGCCTTTTCCAAGGTGTCNCGCAGCAGTTCCTCGGGACTGAGCGGCGTNAGCGCCAGATCGACGATCTGGGAGACCATGCTCGACACCCGCAAAAGGCTCGTCAGCAAGGTGGCGATGCGTTGCAGCTCGTTNCTNGCGATGTCGAGAAACCGCTTCTGGCGTTCGTTGACCTCGCCGAGGACCCGCTCNCGCATGAGGTTGACCGACTCGCGGATCGAGGTCAGGGGCGTGCGGATCTCGTGGCTGACCATGTCGATGAAGTCCGTGCGCATGCGCTCCTCGTCGCGCAGGCGCANGGTCATATCGTTAAANGCCGCGCCGAGTTCCCCGAGCTCGTCATGGGACAGGACGCGGATGGGTTCGAGCCGGCCGTCGCGGGTATAGGCCCGGATACCCCGGCGCAATTCCCGCAGNGGACGGCTCAAGGAATACATTAAATACAGAATGCCGAAGAGCCCCACGCCGATGGACACGGCCAAGCCCGTCACACCCCGATTCACGGCCGTTTCGCTGAGGCGGTACAGCTCGCGCATGCCGGATTCGATGACGCGCTCGTTTTCCTGGCGGGCGCCGACCACGATGCGCATCCAGTTATTGAGCCGTTCCTGGTCGATCCAGGGCTCGCCGGTGAGTTCGCGCCCCTGGGCCAGNTCCGGAAAGGCCTCGTTGAATTCGCCGTGCAGCTTGTCCCAGGCGCCGAAACCTTCCTCGTAGCGAAACCANAGAATGCTCCAGATGGCGTTTTTGTATTCGGACAGCGCCGTCGTGAAGTTCTTCTTGTATTCGTCGGAATGGAGGATTTCGNACTTCTTCTGGTTCTCCTCCATGGCGAGCAGGCTGTCGATCAGACGCTGGGAGATCGACAGGACCTCGAAGCGGACCTTGACGATGTCCCGGGAAATATTGACCGAATCCTTGATGGAAATCAGCAGGTTCGAGGTGGTGAAATAGGCCACCACCATGATGCCGATGAAAACCACCAGCAACTTGAAGAGGATGCCGTAATGCTTGATGGGCTTGCGATAGAGGTACATGCGCGACAAATCCACGACGCGGGAAACGTCTTCCGGTTAGGGCCGGGGCCGACGGGCCTTCGTCTCCCCCCGCNGCACGCTTATTTGGCGGCGAAGATTTCCTGAACCAGGACCTCGGGCCGGCGCATGTTGGAAATGACCAGNCGATGGCTGCTCGACGCGGTCAGCACCAGCTTGCCGTACCCCAAGAGTCCTCCGAAAAATCCCGGCTCGCACTTGGCCGATTCGATCTTGCCGAGATCCAGGGAATAGGAACCAAAAAGCAGATCGTCGCACAACAGGCGTTTATCGGTCAGGGCCACCCGCACGGTGAAAAACGAAAACAGGCGGGCCAGGGCGAGCAGCATGAACAGCAGNAAAAACACGTAGCGCACGAGCCACACCGTGGCGCCGATGATCCGGGGCAAAAATTTCTCCAGCTCCTCGGGAGCCTTGAACTGGAAAAGCTTGGTCAGCGCCGGTTCGCTGGACCAGACGATCAAGGCCAAGACGAACAGGAGGATGGCCTTNAAAAGCACCACCCAATGCTTGCCCGTGCGGTAACGAATATCTTCACCCTCGTACACGAGGCCCGATAAACTCATGGTTCCCCTCTCCCGGCGACGGATCGCGACCGCTGCCTCGCGCCAAAGAGCACGCACCAGCGACACCGCGAGGCCTTACCCGAAAATACCGCTCATGGCAAAGGCTTCCTGGTCGGCCCGACTAGCGGAACAACGCCACTCCCCAGGCCCCGGCCAGCACGCACCAGGCGCTCAGCCCCGCCAGGGACTGGGCCACCGGCCCCGGGCGTCCGGCACCCTCGATCCGCCACCCGGCCGCCAGGCCAAGCAGTCCCCCGGCCGTGAAGCCGAACAGATGGCCGGCCAGATCCACGGCCCCGCCATCTTCGGAACCGGCGCCGAGCATGGCGAGCAGCATGAGCACGGCTCCGACCGTGGCCGAGCGCCCGCCCCAGAGCTTGTGGCCCCGGCTCACGAGCCGCACCCCGCCCAAGGCGCCCANAGCGCCGAACACGGCCGTGGACGCGCCGAGAAAATGCAGGCCCGGGCCCTGGATGGTAACCTTGGCCACATTGCCCAGGGTCCCGGCGGCCAGGCATAAGGCAAAGCCCAGGCCGAGCCCGGTCTCCCGGCACAAAAGACTCAAAAACAGGGCGCCGCAAGCGGCATTGCCGAGCAGATGGGCCGGATCGGCGTGCAGGGTCAGGGCAGTGGCCGCCCGCCACCACTGGCCGGCCAACATGGCCGTGGAATCGCCGGCGCCGAGGCCCTTCCAGTCCACGGGATGCCCGAACGGCGCAACTCCGCCGAGCAGCAGTCCGAACAGNCCGGTCAATACNCCGACCACGGCCAGCACCCCGGGCCAAACCACCGGCCTCAGGGGCACGGCCTCGGGATCGGGCAAGGGGCGGGCCGCCCGTTCGGAAGTATAGGCCGTGATCTCGGCCAAGGCCTCGTCCGCAAAGCGTTGCGGTACGGCCAGGCGCCAGCCATCCCCCTGGCGGCGCAAAAAGTGAGGNATGCCCCGGGCCGTCAGCACGAGCCGCCATTCCCGGGCGCGAATTTCCGTGGCCGACCCGGCCTGCTCCCCCAGGATGGCCCCGGTCAGGTCCACCTGCCCCGGGCGNGGCCAGNNGGCCAGCCGGTCCGCCGTCCCCGCGTCCGTGACGGTTTCGGGTCGAGCGGCTTCCTCGCCTGCCGGCCCCTTCCCGGGCGCGGCGGACTTTGCTACATCATGCGCCATGGATTACCAACGCCAACATTTCTTTACCGCCTTCCTCCTGCTCATCCTGGTCGTCTCCCTGAGCCTGGCCGTTATCGTNCTGCGACCGTTCGTCGACATCCTCATCATCGGGGTGGTGCTGGCCACGCTGTTCCGGCCGGTGCACAGGCGGCTGTTGCGCTGCTGTCGCATGCGCCCGACGCTGGCGGCACTGCTCACCACCGGGCTTATTTTCACCTGCATAATCATACCGATTTTCTTCTTCCTGGGGGCACTTTTGGCCCAAGGGGTGCAATCCGTCAACGCCCTCCAGGCCAGGCTCGCGGCCACGGACTTCAACACCTTGTTCAGCCACGAGGCCATCGCCCCCTACCTGCAATGGATCCAGACCCACCTGCCCTTCCTGGATATCAAAAAGCTGGCCCTGCGCGCCGATCTGCTCGACATTTCCAAGACCGCCGGCCAGATTCTCATCGACGGCGGCACCCGAGTCCTCGGCAACGTGGTCGTGCAGACGATGAATTTCATCATCCTCATATTCGTGTTGTTTTTCCTCATCCGGGACGGCGACCGGATGCTTGTGCGGCTGCGTTATCTGCTGCCTCTGACCACGGAGCAGGAGGATCGCATTTTCCGCCAGCTCGACGACGTGGCCAAGTCCGTGATCCTCGGGGCGTTCATCATCGCCCTGGCCCAGGGCGCGGCCGGCGGGCTCGGGCTTTTCATCGTCGGCATCCAGCCGTTTTTCTGGGGCTGCATGATGGGGTTCGCCTCCCTGATCCCGGTGGTGGGCACGGCCGTCATCTGGCTGCCGGTGGCCATNTACCTGGGCCTGACCGGCCAGTGGCAATGGGGCCTGTTCATGGTCGGCTGGGGGGCCATCGTGGTGTCGGGCATCGATTCCATCATCCGGCCGCTGCTCATGAAAAATCGCTCCAACATGTCCACCTTCTGGGTGTTTCTGTCCATCATCGGCGGCATCAAGTTCTTCGGCGCCCTGGGCATCCTCTACGGCCCGCTGGTACTCGGCTTCGCCATGGTCATGCTGTCGCTGTACGCCGAGTACTACAAGCACGTGCTCGACAGCCGCAGCAACGGTGAGACCCGGACGGCCGGGGTGGATACGTAACAAACGCCTCCGGCGGCCCAAGGGGATTTGCCTCTTTGGAATCCCTTCCCGAAAGACACCTGAAAAAAAGCCCCCTCCCAGCGTGCTGGAAGGGGGCTTTTCCGGTCTCCGGAAGTGTCCCGGTTCGGTTCGCGGACAGCCGCCTAGGCGAGCTTGGGCGTCGGACGGCCGATGCAGAAATAGGCCAGACCGAGGTCGGCCATGAGCTGCGGCGAATAAAGGTTGCGGCCGTCGAAGATGATCGGGGCCTTGAGGGTCTTCTTGATGCGCTCGAAATCCGGGTTGCGGAACTGGTTCCACTCGGTGACCACGGCCAGGCAATCGGCGCCGTCCAGGACGGCATACTGGTCGTCGACCACGGTGAGCAGATCGTTGCCGGCGAAATGGGCCCGGGTATTGGGCCCGGCCACCGGGTCGAAAGCCAGCACGCGCATGCCCTTGGCGGTCACGTCCTGGATGAGTTCGAACGACGAGGCCTCGCGCACGTCATCGGTGTTGGCCTTGAACGCCAGGCCCCACAGGGCCAGGGTCTTGCCGGCCAAGCCGCCTTGGGACGCGAAGTAGGCTTCGAGCTTTTCCGAGATCTTGTGCTTCTGGCGCTTGTTGACGTCGTCCACGGAAGCCAGCAGCTGGGGCTCGAATTTATACTGCCGGGCCGTGTCGATAAGGGCTTTGACGTCCTTGGGGAAGCAGGAACCGCCGTAGCCCAGGCCCGGATAAATGAACTGGTAACCGATGCGGTGGTCCGAACCGATGCCCATGCGCACCTCGCGCACGTCGGCCCCGACCTTCTCGCAGATGTTGGCCACTTCGTTGATAAANGAGATCTTGGTCGCCAGCATGCAGTTGGCCGCGTACTTGGTCATTTCGGCCGAACGCACGCCCATGACGATGACTTTTTCGCGGCTGCGGGCGTACGGCGCGTACAAAGCCTTGAGCAGTTCGCCCGTGCGCACGTTGTCCGTGCCGACCACGACCCGGTCCGGCTTGAAAAAGTCGTTGATGGCGTCGCCTTCCTTGAGNAACTCGGGATTGGACACCACNTCGAATTCGATGGCTTCGCCGCGCTTGGCCAGCTCACCGNCAATAATCTTGCGCACCTCATCGGCCGTGCCGACCGGGACCGTGGATTTATCCACCACGATCTTGTAGTCCTTCATGTTGGCGCCGATGTCCGTNGCCACCTGATAGACATAGGACAGNTCGCAGGAGCCGTCTTCNCGAGGCGGNGTTCCCACGGTGATGAAGACGAAAAGCGCATTCTCCATGCCCTCGGACACCTGGGTGGTGAAACGCAGCCGGCCTTCGGCCACGTTGCGCTTGACCAGTTCGTCGAGTCCCGGTTCGTAGATATGGATTTTGCCGACCCGCAAGTTCTCCACAATGGTGGGATTGGTGTCCACACANCAGACATCATTGCCCATCTCGGCAAANCAGGCGGCGCTGACCAGACCGACGTAACCGGTACCCACGATACAAAGATTCATACCATATACTCGTTGTTGAGGTTTCCCCTGACGACTGCACGGTCGTCCGGGANNGGGCGCAAGCAACCCTGACGGGAGAGCCCCTACATGGAAAAAGTGGCGGTTTCTCTACGGAGTGAGACGGAATTTGTCAAGATACGGCCGTTTTCCGCTCCCGGTGTGACTGTTCCTGAGCCATCCCCGTTCATGGCGCTTGACCGAAAATAACCATGGAGTACGGTGCGCCGCACCCCAAAGGAGGCGCTTTTCCGGTGAAGGTCCACGTTTTTATCCCCTGTTTGGTCGAACACGTCCTGCCCCGGATCGGGGTGGCCACCTTGCAGGTCCTGGCCGCGGCCGGTCTGGAACCGGTCGTGCCGGACAGGCAGACCTGCTGCGGCCAGCTTGCCTACAAGCGCGGCCGGCCCGATCTGGTCCGCCCCCTGGCCACACGGTTCCTCGACCTGTTCGCGGACGCCGCGGTCGTGGTCTGCCCGTCAGGCTCGTGCACGGCCATGGTGCGCCGCTATCCCGATCTGTTCCCGGCCGACGATCCCCGCCGGGACCGGGCCAGGCGCATGGCCGCCCACACCTTCGAACTGGGGCAGTTCCTGGTCGAACGGCTCGGTCGGACCGATTTCGGCGCGAGTCTGCCGCTTCGAGCCACTTTGCACGAATCATGCCAGATTACCCGGGGGCTCGGGGCCGGACAGGCCACCCGAGACCTGCTCGCTCAGGTGCGCGGCCTCGAACTCGTGGAGATGGCCCATCCGAAGGACTGCTGCGGCTTCGGCGGGGCCTTTTCCCTGAGCTATCCGGAACTTTCCCAGGCCATCGTGGACGACAAGGTCGACGAGATCGTCGCGACCGGCGCCACGGCCGTCATCTGCGCCGAACCGAGCTGNCTGCAAAACATCGCCTCGGTCNTGGCCAAACGGGGCCTCCCCATCAAAGCCCTGCACCTGGCCGAGGTCCTGGCCAGCGGAGGTGCGTCATGACCCGATCCGGCTACGATTTCGGCGCCGCCGCCGCCAANACCCTGGCCGACCAGGNACTCCAAGGCGTGCTGCGCCAGGCCATGGCCCACATCCGCCAGCTGCGCCACGACACCGTGGAGAAACTCACGGACTTCGACGCCCGGCGCGACCGGGCCAANGCCGTGCGGGAACACACCCTGGCCGCCCTGCCCGACCTGCTCGAAACCCTGGAAGCCAACGTCACGGCCGCCGGCGGAGAGGTCCACTGGGCCAAGGATGGCACAACCGCCGCGAATCTGGTCACCGAACTCCTCAAAAACCGGGGCGTGCGCCTGGCCGTCAAGGGCAAGTCCATGATCGGCGAGGAGATCGGCCTGCGCCAGGCCCTGGGCGCGGCCGGCATCGAGGCCGTGGAAACCGACCTCGGCGAATACATCATCCAGCTCGCCGGCCACACCCCGTCCCACATCATTTCCCCGGCCCTGCACCTGTCCCGGGCGCAAGTCTCGGAGCTGTTCGTGCGCACCCTGGGGCGCACGGGCGAGGACATCCCGGCCATGACGCGCGTGGCCCGGGAGGCCTTGCGCCAAAAATTCCTGGCCGCCGATGCCGGCATCACCGGCGCCAATATGGCAGTGGCCGAAACCGGCACCATCGTGCTGCTCGAAAACGAGGGCAACATCCGCCTGTCCACCACCTGCCCGCCCATCATGGTGGCGCTGATGAGCCTTGAAAAGGTGGTGGCGAGCCTGGCCGACGCCGCAACCGTACTCGACATCCTGCCCATTTCCGGCACCGGCCAAGTCCTGCCCGTGCATCTGTCGTTTTTGACCGGCCCGCGCCGGCCGGGCGAGACCGACGGCCCCCGGGAACTGCATCTGGTCATTTTGGATAACGGCCGTTCGGACATCCTGGCCGACCCGAAGCTGCGCGACATCCTGCGCTGTGTGCGTTGCGGGGCCTGCCTCAACGTCTGCCCGGTCTACCAGCGCCTGGGCGGCCATCCCTACGGCTCCGTCTATCCCGGGCCCATGGGCTCGGTGCTTTCGCCGCTCCTGGCCCCTGCCCCGGGTGACCCGCGCCAGCCCTTTGCCTGCACCCATTGCGGTGCCTGCGCCGCCGCCTGCCCGGCAGGCATCGACCATCCGGCCCTGCTCCAGACCTTGCGGGAGCGGCTGGCGGCCAATGCCGAGGACCCGGCCACGCGCCTGTTCGCCGGACTGGCCCGCCACCCGGACCTGTTTGCCGGGGCGGCCGCCCTGGGCCGGCTGGGAGGTCCCGGGCTCGCCCTGCTCCCCCGGCTGGCACCCCGGACGCATCTTGGACGCTACCTGCGCGACCGGCGTTTCCCGGGGCTGGCCCGACCCTTTTCCCGCATCCGCAAACAGGGAGGCCGGTCATGAGCGATACCGCCCGCAAGGCCATTCTCGACCGTCTGCGCCAGGCCCGGCACGGCCTGCCCCGGCCGGCCGCTCCGGGCCTTCCCGGGGATCGGCCCGCGCCGCCCGCGGATTTCACCACCTTTGCCGCAGCCCTGGCCCGCCTGGCCGTGCCTTTCGACCTGGCGGCCGATCCGGCCGAAGCCCGAACGATCCTCGGCGCCGTCCTCGCCCGCCACAACGTCAAGACGGCCGTGCTCTGGGAAGACCATCCCGATCTGGCGGCCGTGGACGCGGCCGCCTTTCTGGAGGCTTCGGGCGTGTGCCTGCGCGATGCCGCCGGACCGGACGAACGGCCCTGCCCGGTCCTGGCCGATGTGGACCTGGGACTGACCGGCGTGGACCAGGCCCTGTGCGCCACCGGGACGCTGGTCCTGGCCGCCCGGCCCGAACAGCCGCGCGCCGTGCCGCTGGTGCCCCGGCTGCACGTGGCCCTGGTCGCACGTTCCCGGCTGCTGGCCGACCTGCCGGCCCTCATCGCCACCCGGCACGGCCAACCCATGCCAAGCGCGCTCACCTGCGTCTCGGGCATCTCCAGCACCGGCGACATCGAATTCATGTACGTGCGCGGCGTCCACGGCCCCCTGGCCGTCCACGTCATCGGACTCGACTGGCGTTAGGGGGAGAAAGGGGAAAGATGCCTCCGGCGGCCGGGGGGCATGATGCCCCCCGGACCCCCTCATTGGGGATGACCGAAAAAATGATAACGGGCGTTGCGGTGAAAGGCGTGACGCCCGTTTTTTATCTGTCGCATTGCCCACCCTCCCTGGCCATGGCATACTGGCGCGACCATCCGCACACCACGACGCCGTCGCGTTTCAAGGAGCACTCCATGTCTCACGCCGCCGCGCTTGCCGCCCTGCCCCCGGCCCACCGCGCCTTTTACGACCGCATCACCGCCTGCATCCCGGCCGACCGGATCTTTCTCGGCCCCTTCCACAACCTTGCCTTGGGCGATGACGCGAGCTTTTACCGCCTCGTACCGAAAATCGTGGTCAAGGCCGCAACCGAGGCCGAAGTGGCCCGGCTGTTGCGGGCGGCTTCGGCCGAGCGGGTCGCCGTCACCTTCCGCACCGCCGGCACGAGCCTGTCCGGCCAGGCGCTCACCGATTCCGTGCTCATCTACCTGGCCGGGCACTGGCGCGGGGCGCGCGTCCATCCCGGCGCCGACTTTGTCAGCCTCGAACCCGGGGTCATCGGCGCCGAGGCCAATTTCCAGCTCGCGCCTTACGGCCGCAAAATCGGACCGGACCCGGCCTCCATCAACGCCTGCATGATCGGCGGCATCGCGGCCAACAACTCCTCGGGCATGTGCTGCGGCACGGCCGAAAACAGTTACAAGACCGTGGCCTCCTTAAAGCTCGTGTTCATCGACGGCGAGGCCCTGGACACGGCCGATCCCGTGTCCCGCCGCCACTTCGCCGTCACCCACCGGAGCCTTCTCGACGAACTGGCCGCCATCAGGACCGAAATCCTGGCCGACGCCGACCTGACCGCCCGTATCCGGCGCAAATTCAAGATCAAGAACACCACCGGCTACAGTCTGAACGCCTTTGTCGATTTCGAGGACCCGTTCGACATTCTGCTCCACCTCATTATCGGCTCCGAAGGGACGCTGGCCTTTATCAGCGAGGTCACCTACCACACTGTCATCGAGCATCCGTTCAAGGCCTCTTCGCTCATGCTCTTCCCGGACATCGACACCGCCTGCCGGGCAACCACCGCCCTCAAGCAGGGCCCGGTCGCGGCCGTGGAGCTCATGGACCGGGCCTCGCTGCGCTCAGTCGAGGACAAGCCGGGCATGCCGGCCTATCTGAAGGGCCTGGACGAAAACGTGGCCGCCATCCTGGTCGAGGTCCGGGCCGCGGACGAACCAGGGCTCCTGGCCGCCATCGAAGGGGCACTCGCGCGGGTGTCCGGCATTGAACCGGTTTTCCCGCTGCTGTTCATGGACAAGAAGGCGGACTTCGAGAAACTCTGGAATATCCGGCGCGGGCTTTTCACGTCGGTCGGCGGGGCGCGCAAGCCCGGAAGCGCCGTCATCATCGAAGACGTGGTCTTTCCCATCGACCACCTGGCCGCAGGGACCGTGGAACTTCAACGCCTCATGCGCGTCCACGGCTTTCCCGAGGGCATCATTTTCGGCCATGCCCTGGAAGGCAACCTGCACTTCGTCTTCTGCCCGGATTTCGGCAATCCGGCGGCCGTGGCCAACTACCAGGCCCT
>JGI20225J20221_1000954_pt1 | contig 36960 bp, 39 predicted proteins | sample BioMet4_FD_20221 | JGI IMG/M metagenome (IMG submission 20221)
TGCCGCCACTCTGCCAGAGAGTAGTACGGAATGCCCAGCTGTGCCGCCGCCTGCTTCACGCCGATTTCATCGGACAGCTTGACCGCTTCTTCCTTAAACTCTTTATCATATTTGCGCATGGCAAACACCACCGTGTTCTTTCTTTGATTCTATCACATTTGGGGTGTTTACTCTCTGCACTTCTATGATATCCCTCCAGAAGCACCGGCAGCACTCAGCCCCAAAACGGTATTACCTACTACATTAAGGACAACACAGAGAACTCGGATATAATGCACACATCAGTGTGGACAAGGACAGTGATCTTGTTCATACACTGAAAGTTACCGCTGCCAATGTGCGCGATGTTGCCATGACGCCTGAATGGTTTACAGGTCAAGATGAGACCGTCTATGGTGTTAGTGGCTATCTGGGAGCTGAAAAGCGCAAAGGCACCGTGGTGCTCAACAGCATAAGAAAGAAGTCAAATATCGAATTAATCGATTTATAAAAGAAGAGCCGGCATGCGATTTTTCTCTCTTACCTGAGTCTCGGCCGAGAAACTGAACCCCCGTGTGAAGGCCTTTTGAAACGTACAATTCCGGATTGACTGCCTGGGCATCACCTGCTTTAGAAGGGCCCCAATCACGCTTGGAAAAACGGCCGTCTGTGTTTGCAGACCTGCTGAAAACTCGGGTTCGGGTTAGCGTGGTTTGGAGCAAGTTCAAGCTGGAGGGATATCATAGAAGTGCAGAGAGTAAACACCCAAAATGTGATAGAATCAAAGAAAGAACAAGGTGGTGTTTGCAATGCGCAAATATGACAAGGAGTTCAAGGAAGAAGCGGTCAAGCTGTCCGATGAAATCGGCGTGAAGCAGGCGGCGGCACAGCTGGGCATTCCGTACTACTCTCTGGCGGAGTGGCGGCAGAAGCGAAAGGCCTTCGGAGATCACGCCTTCGTCGGCAGCGGCATTCGCCGTGACGCGCCGCTTTCCGAGAACGAGCGCCGACTGATCAAGGAAATCGCGGAACTGCGGAAGGCCAATGAGATTCTCAAGGATGCGCTGGGTTTTTTCGTCAAAGACCGGAAACGGTAAAGCCGGAGCGGTTGTATGAGTACATCACGCTGCGCCGTGAGCGGTTCTGCATTCATACCATGTGCCGGGTTGTAAACGTCAGTGAATCCGGGTACTACCGCTCTTTGCAGTCGGCTGGCAAACCAAAACCATGGCAGCTGCTTCTGGTCAAAATACAGGAGATTTACAAAGAAAATCCGGACAATGATAACTACGGTGTCGGTCGAATTCTCCTGGCGCTTACACAGCACGGTACCCGGGTAAGCCGAAGCAGCGTGCGGCGTGCCATGAAGCGTGGAGGCCTGCTTCATCACTTTTCTCGTCACCCCAGCAGTCTGACAAAAGCGGACTTGGCTGCGCAGAGAGCGGAGAACCTGATTCACCGGGATTTTACCGCAGACGCTCCTAACCGGAAGTGGCTGACGGATATCACGCAGATCCAGTGTCAGGACGGCAAGCTGTACCTGGCAACAGTTCTGGACTGTTATAACGGGGAGATCGTCGGTCTTGCCATGGATGACAACATGAAGAAGGAGCTGTGTATCCGGGCTTTCCGGTCCGCCTGTCAGGCACAGGGGGCTTATGGGATGATCCTGCACAGCGACCGCGGCAGCCAATTCACCAGCTCCGCATTTCGGAAGGTGCTGGCGCAATACGGTGCGGTTCAAAGCATGAGCGGTACGGGCCGCTGCTACGACAACGCCAGGATGGAGAGCTTTTTTGCGACGCTGAAGAAGGAAAAACTCTATCGAATCAGGACGGAGCAGATGCNCATGGCACAGGTTAAGAGCATCGTGTTCCGGTACATCATGACCTACTATAACCGCCAGCGAATCTATACTGCCAACCCCGGCGGCCTGCCGCCGGCCATGTATCGTCAGGCCGCCAGAGGCCTGGCCGCATAAGCTGCAGATTTTGGGTGTTCACACTCTGCACGGTTCTTGACTTCTCCAAGCCTTCCAAATCCTCAAAAAACAATAATCGCGGGATTTCATGTTTAGAAATCCCGCGATTATGTACTGGCGTCCCAGAAGGGATTCGAACCCCCGGCCTTCCCCTTAGGAGCAAAAAAGTTGCTTTCTCAAAGCGGTCAAGTTGGGGTATAAAAAGCTTGATATTGCAAGGCTTTCAGATAGTTCCGAGTCAAATCGAGTAAGCAAAAGTAAGGTCTTTTTGCTAATTGTCAAGAAGGGTAAATTAGCACGAAATTAGCTGTGCTAATCAGCGGTGGAAGGTAGCTTTCTCAGTAACCAATGAATTCGTCTAAATAACAAAGGCGAAGAAGGTCAAAATACATCGACTTCCTTCGCCTTTAGATTATCAAATTTTCATCTCTTTTGCAAGCGATACCAACAGGCTTGCCATTTCGGGACTTGACATGATCTTTTGGAGAAGCGCTTGATCGGGGGCATCTGCCGGCTTGTCATCAGTAAGTGGCTTCTGCTGAAATCCCGTATTCGAGTAGAATGCCTTTTCAAAAAGCTGCGCCGTCGTTTTCCGGTCATCGTCGATAATGTGGGAATATACATCGGAAACCATCTTGGCTTGGGCGTGTCCGGAATCTCCTTGAACAGCCTTGAAGTCGCCTCCGGTGAGTTTCAGCTTGTAGGTAATGCTTGAGTGACGGAAGCTATGAAAAACAACGGGCGGCAAGTCGTGTTCCTTTATTAGCCTGCTGAACGCTGCGTTGATACTTGTACCTTCCGTAGGAGCGCCGAACGTCCCCGCAAAGACCAGATTATAGTCTTTGTATTCCGCACCAAGTACGTTTTTGCCTTCCTCTTGAGCGGCTTTCCATGAAATGAGTATCTCAGCCGTAGAGCCTGGCAGGTATATCTTACGAACGCTGCTTTCGGTTTTAGGCGTCTTCAGAACCAACACCGTTTTGGTCTGTGATGAAGCTGCGGGAAACTCAAACATGATGTCCTTGTTATCCAGCATCTTCATTGATTCTCGACTTGCCCTCTGAAGCTCTTTCTCAATGCGGATGCTCGCTTTCTCTGCCTTGAGGCTTTCAGGAGAGAGATCTACGCAATCCCAAGTCAGACCAAGCATCTCGCCCATTCTCAAAGAGCAGGAAAACGCAAGGTTAATGGCTAACGCCAGCAAATCGTTCTCACAAACGCTGAGTGCATAGTGTATTGTCTCTGCGGTCCAAATCTCTCTCTTGGCATGAGTTGCCTTTGGCAAATCGGCCCTTTCGCACGGGTTTTTCTCCATCATCTCCCACTTCACGGCTTGTGAAAAGCAACTCCGCAGAATTTTATGGATCTCACGCACTCGAGTAGGCGTCAGGAAGCGATCTGTTTGCTTTCTTGAGTTGGTAGGAACTGCTTTCGTTTTCAGCAAGTCTTGGTAGAATCGTTCAATGAGCCTCGTTGAAATTTTTGATAACGCCATGTTACCGATCTTGGGACGAACATAGTTGTCGAGAACTGCCGTATTACTTGAATATGTTGACAGCGCCCATTTGGTCTTCCCGTATAGAGCAACATACTCATCCAGAAGATCGTTGAGAGCATTGCACTTTGGAACAACGAACGATCCGACGCCCTGTTTGAACTCCACCTCGGACTTGCGTTTCTTTGCCTCGGCCATGGTCTTGAAGGTTTCCCATTTTTGCTTCTTCTCACCGCCCTCAAAGTATGTATAGACGACAGAAACACTTTTCTTCCGCTTAATAATGGTTGCCATCTTATTGTTCCTCCTTCTGTATCTGACTTATAGAAAGCCACTCATCAAAGCTGTCTTTGGGTATAAAATAGCGTTTCCCGACGCGAATGATCTTGAATAGCCCAGCCTGGGCTAAGCCATACGCTTCTTTCTTCGAAAGGCTCATCCGGAGCTGAATTTCCTCGACGGTATAAAATGGCTTGTCAGTTGCCTGCGGAGCCGCTTGATTGCCAGTGGTACTGTCATCCACGACCGTCTCACTCTCCGCTTTTTCACAGTCAGATGGTTCACATGAAGGACTGCTTTCAATACTTGCTATGAAGCGGTATCTCGATTGACCACAGTACCATTTTTCAAAGCTCTCGCGTGTAATGCGTTTCCTTCCGGCAACGGTTACGATTTCGAATTCCGCCGGATGCTTTTTTATGAGTTCATAAATATTGTTTCTGTGGGTACCTAATGCACGGGCGGCATCTGTAAGTGAGATTGAGGAGTCTATTACATCTGAATCCAGTAGCTTATCTGCTTCTGTGCGAAGTCGACATTGAGCGCTGTACCAGTTTTGAAAGCTCTTTTTGGTAATCCGTATCCAGCCCTCGGCGAGGAAGGTGTCAAAAGCACCAGCATGAATGCGCGAATAAATCGTATCGTCACGAACTCCCAGCATTGCAGCAACTTCTGGCACAGAATATGAAGTTGCACTCAGCTGCTTTCCGGGTGGAGTACCATCAACCTTTTTATATTTAGTTTGGTTTTCATACCACTTCTCGAAGCTGTCAATTTTTATATAATAGCGCCCGTTGACCTGTACTGATTCAAAGCGCCTTTGATGAATCAGCCAATACGAATCAGTCTTTCCGAGCCCAAGGAGCTTTCTGAGCATCGGAACTGACATCGTATTCTTTTTCAGCTCAATGATTTCTTGTAGCTTCAGGATTATCACCTCCATTTTCATCCGGTAAGATTTCAACAAAGCCTCACTCCATCAAAATCTTACCGGATTATTTGGAATTTGTGAAATGTGCGAATCTGAGTGGCTATCTGAAACCACACAGTTGCCATTTAGAACTGCTTGTCAAGCCATTCATCGAAGCTCTTTTTTGATATTCTGTATTTTCCGCCGCCGACTTGAATCCAGTGAAATTCCTTTTTCTTCAGCAGATTATAAACGGTAGGCCGGCTAAATCCGAGAATATCCTGAATCTCTGCCACGGTGTAGGTTTTCTTTTCAGCCGGATACGGCGTGGTGACACACATATTTTGCTCAAGCGGAGTACTTTCCTCTGCCACTCTATCTTCACACATCATTTCGTCCTCCTATATGCGGTCATCGCCAAGACGTTTTTTCTTGTGGATGATCCGATAGTCATAGCCCTTGCGTACATCACAATAAGTACAGTATTCCTTTTCCACTTGAAGGGGATTGACCCTGCGAATTATGTGATCCGGCGAATTATAAAACTGGCTTGCGCAGGTCGGGCAAAGACACAGAAACATCTCATCCGCAGGTTCCTTGTCGGATACTTCGCTCCTTAATTCTGGTCTTAACCCATTGATCCAAGGCTTGTTGTACTTTTCAACGAGACCAACGCTGATGGCCAGCGCGCGATCTATGTGCCGCAATTCAATGGTTGAAATATGCCCTATGTAGTCGAGCAACCGCTGCTTGTCTATTGTGTCAACATGTTCGCAGAGTGCGATAGAATCTTCGTCCAGACCAAAACTTTTTCTTAGGCTGATATGCGTCGGCATATCCTCGCGCTTGATCTGGCTCGTAATCGGAACCACAATGACGGTCGGGCTGTTGCGGTTGCCTATGTCGTTCTGTACGATGATGACCGGGCGCATCCCGCTTTGCTCTGAACCAGTCCGTTGACCAAGGTCTGTGAAGTAGACCTGACCTCGAAAAATCTCGCCGTTCATACGGACACCTCATCTTTCTTAATCTGCCCTTATAACCGAATACCCATGTTACTTCCCATAGGTGGTATGCAATACAAACTCAAGTTACAGAGATAATTGCAGCTAATATTAGAATTGTTTTCCTGCTGTCCTGCTGCAACCCGAATATGTAAAGCACACCATTTGTCCTCGACACCCCGTGTGCAGATGGCTTTCGCCATTGGGAAGTCACTAAGCGGTGGCTTGCGAAGCCGCCTCACAGGAATCTAACCTCTCCGCCGTTCGGACGGAGCAGCCCAATGCAGTGACGCGTTCAAGGCTGGAGTACCATTATCATTCCGACTGTCATCGCCGCGCCGGTGGCAACCCGGCGCTTGAGCAGGTTATCTCGCTCGCTCTTTGTTATACCGTTCATATTCTTGTGAAGCGGATATACATCAAGGTCGTGGCGTACCCAACTCTGCGGCTCGAACTCTCGTTCATCGTCGGAACTGAGGTCTTAGTGAATGGGTATTCGGTTTTCAAGGTACAGAAGGGAATTTATCCCCTCACTACTCCACCACACAAAACGGGGTCAAAAACTGAACTCCAAAATTAGTTTTTTTATGAATCCCTCAAATTGTTTTTTATACTTGAACCCCATGCGCTCTGACACACCATACTTTTGGGCAATTAAGGCTGCACTGCCCTTTGCATTTCCATCAAGGTACATATCAAGCATGTCAACTGCCCAGATATTCCATTTTCTCAATATCTGACTGATTGTTTCTATGCTGTATTCCTCAAGCACAGTGGCTTCCAAGCAAAATGAATCTTCCGCTACCTCGTTCAATTCTATATCTGGATTGCTTTCAGTTGGAGCATCAAGAGACAGGTGCAGGTATTTTTTACCTTCGTTGATGTTTCGCACAGCCCGCATGTGCTCCCTGTTCCATTTACGGTGTTCTTCATATGAAACCTCAATGACCATAAGATCCATGTCGCTGCCGTCAACAATACAGTCAGAAATAAAGTAACGCCGTTTATCAGCCGGTAAGCTTCTGTTTTGTAAAGTGATAGATATCCATTCGGATTTACTGGCAATGGCCAAAATAGGATTACCGTTAATGTCTGCTTTCCTGATTAAATATGTAGTTATCATTTTCGTAATCTCCGTATTTTGAATTTTGGTGAAAATCAAAAATCCGGAGATTACGGATGTTTAGCGATATATGCTTGCCACATTCCTAACGCCCCCTTCGAGCGATAGAAACGTTGGGCGATGTCAAAATACTCTTGAAATAACATAAGAGTCCTTTCCCGAACTTAGTCGGAAAAGGACTCTTAACGCAGTACGAAGCAATCGAGGCAATAAAAAAGCGCCGTAGAAATCGGAATGAGCATAGGATAAACCTAAAACTCAAACCGGCTTCGTACGGCGCTTGGTAGTCTCCTCCGGCTTACGCCGGATTCTCTCCGCTTGCTCGATTAAAAGTGGTATTGCGTGATATTCAGTTGTATCAGCGGACTATCGGTTCTGGCGTTTTCTTTTCGGCTGCCAGCCACTGCCACGCAGCCACACTTTCATGCGGCGAAAATATCCGAGGTTGATGGGATATTCCTCCTTGCATTTCCTACAGTAAATCATCCTGTGCCCGGTAGCGTCAGAAAACACGCGATCCACGACAAAGCCGCAATAGGGGCAATTGATTTCTCTCATGATCAGACAAGCGACTTCTGCGTGAGATTTTTGCAGCTTCTGAACATCTTCCGGGGATACTTCATGCTTTTGGCGGTAAGTCCGTACCTCGGTCATACCGGAGCACCTACCTTTCCCAGACCCATTTCCTCAGTGATGTACTCAGACAGGCTGTGATTTTTCAGCAAGCCCAGCTCTCTAAGCCGGATGAGGAAAGCAGAAAAGGAAACGCCCATTGTATCCGCCATCTCTCGGATGAGCAGCTTGTCCTCCGCCCGCAGAATGCTGTCACCATAGAGTGGTATGCCGTCAGAAGCATCATGCTTTTGGGCCACATTGAAAACAATAAACCTCGGCATCAGGAGCGCCGCGCCCATTCGGTCGATCTGCGCTTCCTCAAAGCTGAAAAGATATTTGAGGTCTTGGGGAGTATAACTTCGTTCGTTGTCGTACTCGCGATGGAAGCTAGCCCGGGGTATGGCCCGATCCATCACATAGTGCGCCCCCTCATGACTGATGGTGAATCTCCGCCTGCCGCTCTCTTTTTCCTGCCGCAGACATTTTTCAATCACAATTGTGCCTTTGTCAAACACCCTTGAAACAAGGCTGCCGTTTTCGTGAACCCGGAGTGGTGTAATGCCATCGGCTATGAATCCGATCTTGTCAGAATCTTTTTCGGCGATGGTGCGGTAAATAAGCGGCAGCCCGAGAAAATCCGTGACAAACCCCTCAATGTCCACACAAAAGGACGTGTTGGCCTCAATACCGAGATATTCCCGGATCAAGCCTTCGCCAAGCTCATCGATTTCATCATATGAAAACAGTCTCATCGCTCATATGCCACCTCCTATGGGGAATAGTCAACGTACCAACGCTGACCATCTCTATATAAGTATTTTTCCGCACGGCCGATCTTTATAGTATAGCGAATTCCTTCATATTCATGGTGAGACGCGGCACAAGTATGCAGTACCTTACTGATCTTCCATAAACGACCGTCGTCCCAGATGATACGGTCAGGGATGATTATTCCGTCGGAATCAAAATGCGATTCCACATCCACATAATACTTGCGCAATGGCCTCACCTCATTTCAAAGCCTTGATAACATGCGTCGCTATGCCCTGGACACGGAGCTGCTTCACGTAGATGTCGTCAAGCTTCCGGTTTTCGGGATGGAGATAAAAGCTTTTTGCCTCGCCGTCATAGCAAAGGCGTTTTAATGTGTTTTTATCTTCATCCGTCAGGGCGACTACAAGGTCACCGATATTGGCTGAATTCTGTTCCTTAATGATAATCAAGTCTCCGCTGTCGATTCCGGCCTCAATCATGGAGTCACCAGACGCTCGGAGTACATAGAAGCTGCCGCTGCCAAATACAGAGACGGAAAGCGGAAGATATTCTTCGATTTGCGATTCCTTTTCCTCCGGCGTACCGCAGGGGATGGAACCAACAATCGCCGCATGATTGACCTGCGGTGTCATCATTTCGATTTTCGCGGTTGAGAGAACGCCATTCTCATAAGAAAGCATGTTCCTCTCGGCCATGGCGACCAGGTATCTGTGCGCGGAGGAAGTTGATATATGCATAGCTCCGGCAATCTCACGCACCGTAGGTGTAGAGGAATGCCGGTCAAAGTACCTCTCAATATATTCTCTAATTTGGGACATAAGCTCCGGGCTCTTACTTCTCATGGTGTTTTCTCCTATCTGGAACAAACGTTCCCGATGTACTTATAGTATACAAATACTTTACCAGGAAGTCAACGGGGCAAAAAGAAGGTGCGCACTCTGATGCACACCTTCCGGCAAAATAGCCGATTTTCTATTTGAAGCTGTCAAGGAGCGCTGAAAAACCGCCCGCAGCTTCGTTGGGAGACAGAATTCTCATCTTTCCAGCAGATGCGAATACCCATCCGTAAAACGTGTTGCTAAGATCGACTGTAGCCGTAACCTTGAAATGCTGGTCATCAACCACTTCTGTATGTACCGCTTCTCCGAAACGGTCAATGATGCTGGTCATGAGCACGTTATCACATAGCAGCTCAACACGGCACTCCTTGCCGCCCCGCATAGAAAACTCCTGCAAGAAGAATTCCGAAACATCAAAGTCTTTCGGCTTTCGGATAACCGGCTTATCCGAAATTTCCAGATTGGCAATACGGTCTGCACGGAACTTGGCAACAATACCTCTTGAGTCGTGATAGCCGACAACATAGTAGGCGTCGTTATTCCAGAGCAGCGCATACGGAGAAACAGAGTAGATTTGACCGTCGCGCCGGAACACCCTTTCCTTCTCAGGTGTGTAGTCGTAATACTGAAAAACGATCTTCTTTTCTTCAGTGATGGCCGTCTGGATGCGGTCAACGGTCAGATAAATACTCTCATTGCCTGATTTTGAGCGAACATCTACATACAGTTGGCGTTTCAGTGTTTGCTTTTGATTCGGAGCGACAAATACCGCCAGTTTTTTGATAAGCGCCTTGCTCTTTTTCTTCGTGATAAACCGAGAGGACTGAACGGCGTCGATCAGGAGCTTTACCTCTGGAGCATCGAAATGACGGGTGGCGACATGGTATTGATTCTGAATCTTGCGGTCTTTTACGATGTCGACACCGAGTTCTACAAGCTGATCGATGTCCTTTTTCAACGTCCTCGGGTCGGCGGTTTGACCGCAGTCCTCCAAATGCTTCGTGATTTCTGCAAGTGATGCCGTGTGATCCTCATCCGTATTGTCCCATAAATACTTAAATACGATAAGCATTCTATTCTGTAATGCCATAATGGTATACTCCCTATTCTTTGGATAAACTGTCAAAGTCGAACAGGTAGTCCTTATAGTTATCAACCTTCAAAGAGCGCTGGAATGAGCCGCAGGGTACGATAGAAAGCCCTTCTTTTCGGAGCATATCCTCCTGATGGTCACGGCTGCAATATCTCGTGTCCTGCAACATCCCGCGCGTTGATACCTCGCGCCAAAGCGGTATACCCTCCCATAATGGATTATCGTAGTTAACCGTAAACTCGATCTGAACATGAGCTACCTCATATAGTTTTCCCAGGTGGTGTTCTATGTCCGCCAGACGGGTGATCTTTCCTGCGGGGACTTTACACAGAAGATCAATGTATTCCTGCATGGGAATGATTTTCGCAGGCTTTGCCGGCCTATAAATAACAACGGATTTCCCGTCTTCAGCGTGCTCTGCTTCTTCCTGTGTGCTCGGCAGCTTCGCGTCAAAAGGAAGTCCGCGTTCGATTACAATGCGCTTGAGAAACATACGGATGGCATTGGGCATGTCCATGCCAAGATCGTTCAAGATATCTGTTGCGCTCTGTTTCAGGCTGCTGTCAATTCGCACTTGAATAAAGGTTTGCTCTGTCATGTTCATCATTCCTTGTGTATGAATATTTCATACACAGCATACCTCGTTTGCGCTGTGATTTCAAGCAAAGAATGTAAATCATTTTATGCAAATGCCCTCGAATCTCACATATAACCTTTATTACATGCGCTAACAGTTGAATTTTAACAGAGCTCAACAGCTTAGCCGAAAAAGTACACTTTTTTGGCTAACTTCTTATTGCGTTCCCTGTTGAATGCCGTTATACTTATTATGCTGGTGTTTAGACGGTTTGCTGAAGAATAATGGATTGTTGGTTCCTTTCGATGTTGGTAAGCAAAGTACACCTTGCCAGCCGTTTTTGCTTTGTTTGAATAAATATTTGGTTAACTTCCATTAAGCGAGGGTTTGTAATGCTTTCAGAAGAGCAATGCAGGTTAATAGAAGACGGACTGACACGGTCTGTGGAACCGCGAAAGGTTGCAGCGTATCTCTGCCTGCATATGGGCCTTATGCTTTCCGAGGTCACGGCACTGCAATGGAAAGACATTGACCTTGATGCCGGCACGCTCACTCTCCGTTGTTCGATTAGCGCGACGCTTGAGCCCGTGACTTTTGACACACCGAGAGCATTGCATATGCCGCCCCATGTTATTCGCTATCTCCAGCAGCATAGGGATATTTATGAGGACTCAGGCAGTTACATCCTCACCGGTGAAAAGAATATTCCCGCCTTTCATCATATGCAGAATATCCTAACCGCCGTTGCGTTGAAGGCCGACTTGGGCTGTACACTTTCGGCATCAGACTTGAGAAGTGCATTTATCCGCCGCTGCATCCAGTCGGACATGGATTTATACAGTCTCTGTGCCTATATAGGCATCAAACAGCCCAATGCCATTGTTAAGAGATACGCGGAATTCTTTCAGCCGAAGTTCAACTGTGTTGATATATTGGAAAAGTTCAGCGCGGACTATGTACCACCTGAGCCGGAGTCGTTGTTCAAAGGCCCGAAGCGCATGAATCTGTTGATTCTGGGCGCTGGAGGCCAAGGTCATGTCGTAAAGGAGACTGCTGAGGATATCGGTGTGTTCAATGAGATTGCATTTCTTGACGACAACACATCTATTCCGGGTGTGATTGATACGCTGGGCAATCTTGAAAAATATGTTGAAGAATACCCGGTAGCATTTGTGGCTATCGGCAAGAACAACCTAAGATGCTCACTCATCGAGCGCCTTGAGAGCGCTGGATATATCGTGCCAGTTCTACGTCACCCGACTGCAACAATTAGTCCCACCGTTAAGGCTGGAGCCGGTACCATCTTCGAAGCAAAGGTCATTGTGAACGCTTCTGTGCAAATCGGTAAGGGCGTCATTTTGGCCAGCGCCTGTGTGATCGATCACGGTGTTGTGATCGGCGATTATGTCCATGTTGATGTGGGTGCTATGGTAAAGAAAAACAGTCGAATTGCTCCGTTCACAAAGGTGGCAAGCGGGAGCATTTTCAATTCTGAGCAAGACAGAGAGGACTAATACTTATTCACAAAGCGGAACAGGAGGCGATAGTAGTTGAGTATCAATTTATTTAAACACAACCTTGACGCATACAACGCTGTCGTCTCAATGCTGTCGGAGACGGGCAAAGCAGCCATCGTCCACCCTACCGGAACAGGTAAATCCTTTATTGGTTTCAAGCTTTGTGAGGACAACCCTGATTCGCAAGTCTGCTGGCTCTCTCCGTCCGAATACATTTTCAAAACCCAACTTGAAAACCTCGCCGCCACGGGGGCGAATATTTCTGAGAATATCACCTTTATTACCTACACCAAGCTCATGCTTATGAATGACGCGGAAATCGCAGAGGTCAATCCTGACTATATCATTCTCGATGAATTCCATCGCTGCGGCGCAGAGCAATGGGGTAAGGGCGTTCAGAAGTTGCTGAATATGTATGATGGTGTCCCTGTCCTTGGCTTATCCGCCACCAATATCCGATATCTTGACAACCAGCGCGATATGGCCGACGAGCTGTTCGACGGCAATATTGCCTCCGAAATGACGCTTGGCGAAGCAATCGTCAGAGGCATTCTCAACCCACCCACCTATGTTATCTCGGTCTACTCCTATCAAAAGGATTTGGAAAGATACCGTCAGCGCATTTACCGGGCAAAGAACAAGGCAGTAAGAGACGCGGCGCAAAAGTATTTGGATGAGCTCCGCCGCACGCTTGAAAAAGCGGACGGGTTGGATGTTATCTTTCAAAAACATATTACAGACAGGGATGGTAAATATATCGTTTTTTGCTCTGGCGTGGAGCATATGGATGAAATGATATCACACGTTCCTGAGTGGTTTTCCAGTATTGACCGCAGCCCCCATATCTATAGGGCATATTCGGACGATCCTGAGACCGGCAAGGCGTTTTCGGAGTTCAAATCAGATAACAGCACGCACCTGAAGCTTCTGTTCTGCATTGACATGCTCAACGAGGGTATCCACGTTGACGGCATATCCGGCGTGATTCTGTTTCGGCCCACTGTATCGCCCATTGTCTACAAGCAGCAGATCGGGCGAGCGCTGTCCGTTGGAAAGGATAAAAACGCGGTCATATTGGATGTTGTGAACAACTTTCAAAACCTCTACTCCATTGGAGCCATTGAGGAGGAAATGCAGGTCGCCGTCAACTACTATCAACTTCTGGGAGACACCAAGGAGATTGTAAATGCTCGCTTCCGAATCCTCGATGAAACCCAAGATGCAAAGCGTCTTTTTGATGAACTGAACGATACGTTATCGGCCTCCTGGGATCTGATGTTCAACTATGCCAGGCAATATTATGAAACGCACGGAGATCTTCTTCCGGTACAGACCTATAAAACGCCGGAAGGCTATTCGCTGGGGCAATGGCTGAACACGCAGCGGATGGCGAGAAAGGGCGTTGTTTACAGCAGACTGACCCTGGAACGAATTGAAAAGCTGGATTCCATCGGAATGGTGTGGGATCGCCGCAATGACTATGAGTGGGACAGGCGATACAAGGCGTTGCTGAAATATCATGACAAGTTTGGCGATATCGACGTCCCATATAACTATGTTACGGATAACGGTTTTCAAATGGGTAAATGGCTCTCTCATTTACGCCAGTATAAAAACGCAAATATTCGCAATAACATCCTAACGCCGGAGCGCGAAGCGCAGCTCAATTCGCTTGGCATGATATGGAACGCGCTCAATTTCTATTGGGAGAAAAACTATCTGGCCGCTGCTGAATTTTATATGGACAATGGGCATTTGCGTATCCCGTCAGACTACAGGAGTAAGGATGGGCTGGGGATAGGCCACTGGATTGCTAATATGCGCAACAGTCGGGGAAAAACGCTGACGGATGAGCAATACCGTCGCATGACCGATATCGGTATGTGCTGGGGCTCCATTCACGACGAACAGTGGGAGGACGGATTTCGACACGCCGAGCGTTACTTCAAGGAGCATGGCAATCTAGACGCTTCCTATTCCTACAAGGCCGATGATGGCTTCAATCTCGGCCTTTGGCTTTCCAGACAGCGCAAGAAGCTCTACTCCGATCAGCCGGATAATGGACAGGCAGAACGCATCAGGCGACTGGACAGCATCGGTATGCTATGGGAAAAACGAGCAAATGATTGGGATGGCAGTATTGCTATTGCCAGAGCGTATTATGCGGAGTTCGGTAATATCAACATTCGCAAGAGCTTGATATATAACGATTTTTGGCTGGGAGATTGGATCATCCGACAGCGCAAGTTGTACAGGGACAATGCCCTCTCTGCTGAACAGATCGCCTCATTAAATGCTCTTAATATGGACTGGAATCTAGCTGTGGAGAACCGCTGGGAGGAAACCTATGCGTTTGTAAAAGCGGAGGCTGAAAAAGCGGGGAAACTTAAGCCTAAAGACAAAAACCTGAAGGCGTGGTTGTTGCGGCAGCGCAAGAACTATAAGAACGGGACTCTAACAAAAGAACAGATCACGCTGCTGGAAGAGATAGGTATGTGTTGGGAATTACCTGATCAGTGGGAGTCGATGCTTGAACAGGCAAAAATGTACGCCGCTGAATGTGGAAATCTAGATGTTAGCGCAACGTATAAGACCGCTGACGGTTTGAGCCTTGGTCGATGGCTTATGGACCAAAGAGCAGCTTATCGAAAAGGAACGCTTTCGACTGACAGAATAAAACAGCTTGAATCGATTGGCTTTGAGTGGGAGTCGCCACTGGAAAGGCAATGGTTGCAGGGGTGTTCAGAGGCGCAGGCTTTTTATGAATTAAACGGGCATTTGAATGTCCCGGCAAAGTACGAGTCCCCAAGTGGATTCAAGCTTGGCATTTGGCTGAGTTCTCAGCGCACGAACAAAAAATTTGGGAGATTGTCCGAAGCGCGTATACAAACGCTGGACGACATGGGAATCAACTGGTCCGGGACCGGCAATAAAGCCGGGGTGTCCTTGCCGGAGTACAGGAAGATAGACTAAGCGGCAGTAAAGCGCCTCTATTATGACAACATAGAGAGGGTATGACAATGGTACGACTGATAGATTTGCTTGAGATAATCGACGTCGATAGCATCAACCTGATAGCAAGTGGCGAACCGAAAGGCGTAGTGAAAAAGAACAATATCCCCAATGACCTTATACAAAACAAGGTGATCGGCATTGGCATGGATACTGTCGGCGAGAAGCACATACTGACGGTTAGGCTAGCTGAGAAAGCGGTTCCCAATATGGAAGGGTATTTTTTCGAGGCGGGGTTTTGATGATGTATAAGCACGTTATAAAGCGGCTTTTTGATATTGTCCTTTCCGGAATGGCCATCATTGTCCTTGCCGTTCCCATGCTGGTTGTTGCGATCATTATAAAAATCGACTCCCCCGGACCCGCGCTTTTCAAGCAAACGCGCATAGGGATACATAAAACTCACTTTACCATCTTAAAGTTTCGGTCAATGCCCACGCAGGTGCCGAAAGACCTCCCTACACACCAATTCAATGCAGCGTCAATGCTCAGCAAGTGGCAGGTGTTTATACGCAAGACCTCGATAGACGAGCTGCCCCAGATATTCAACATTTTCATGGGCCAAATGAGCATCATCGGGCCGAGACCCGCATTGTGGAATCAAGATGACTTGATTGCCGAACGGGATGAATATGGCGCAAACGACATCACTCCAGGGCTCACTGGCTGGGCACAAGTAAACGGACGAGACGAGCTTGAAATCGCTGAAAAAGCAAAGCTTGATGGCGAATATACACAGCATGTCAGATTTAAAATGGACTGGACGTGCTTTTGGATGACGGTAGGAAATGTGCTTAAGCACAGAGGCGTCATTGAAGGCGGGACTGGCGTTATGGTGAAGCAGAAGCAAAGGAGAACCGAAGAAGTGATTGCTGGACAGCGAGGTGCCCGGAATGACGAAAAATGAAGAAGTAAAGATATCGATTATAACACCGGCTTACAATGCTTCGAAATATATCGGAGCAACTATTGACAGTGTAATCGCTCAAACCTATCAGAATTGGGAATTGATAATAGTAAACGACTGTTCGAAAGACAATACGGTGGAAGTTGTTCAAAAATACGCTAATTACGAGCCTCGAATTCGTTTGATAGATCATGAAACAAACGTTGGAGTAGCCTGCGCAAGAAACACCGCGCTTGATGCGGCTACAGGTGATTACATTGCTTTTCTTGACAGTGACGATATGTGGATGCCAGAGAAACTTGAGAAGCAACTTAATTTCATGCAGGAGAATAATTTTGCAATTACATATACGAAGTATCAAATCTATTTCTCTGATACCTGTCAAAAAGGCAAAGTTGTAAAAGCAAAAAAGAAAATGACTGAAAGGTCAGTATATAAAGATACGTCAATTGCTTGTTTGACGGTCATGGTGAATCGAAAAGAAACCGGTTTATTTCATATGCCAAGAATAAAGCATACAGAGGATAATGTCACTTGGCAGGAAATCATGAGCCGAGGTTATGCTGCTTATGGCTTGCTAGAAAATCTTGCTCTATATAGGATGTCATCCAGTTCAATGACAGGAAATAAGATGAAAGCCGCAAGAGACCAGTGGGATACGTACCGTAAGTATTACAAATTTTCGTTAGTTAAAAGCGCATATTTTTTCTGTTGGTATGCTTTCAATGCTATCAAAAGAAAGCTATTTTAACCCTTCATCAAAACTTTACAGAATAAATGCCAGCCGGACAGGCTGACGAAAGGAAATGTAAATGAAAGTATTGTTACTAAACCCTCCGTTCTTAAATAAATATTCTAAAAGCTCTCGCAGCCCGGCCGTAACAAAGAGCGGAACGATCTATTTCCCACTGTGGCTGTCATATGCCGCTGGTGTGTTGGATAAAGCCGGTCATGAGCTGATGCTAATTGATGCTCCGGCAAAATGCTGGACGAAAGAAGAAACGCTAGAAAAGATCAAGTCGTTTGCCCCTGAGATGGTTGTTATAGACACATCAACGCCGAGCATCAACAACGATCTTGCATTTACAAAAAAGATCAAAGAAGCGCTTCCGTCAGCCATTACCTGTCTAGTCGGAACACATGTGTCCGCTTGCGTCCACGAGATTATGCCTAAAGAAAGCTATGTGGATATCATTGCACGGCACGAGTACGACTATACGCTGCCTGAAATCGCAGCTGAGAAATCACTGGAGCAGATAGCCGGCATCAGCTTTGTTAAGGACGGACAAGTCGTTGACAACCCTGACCGCGAGTTTATTCATGACCTTGATGCGATGCCGTTTGTCAGCGAGGTCTATAAAAAACACCTTGACATACACGATTACTTTTATGCGCACGTCAGTTTCCCGACAGTCAGTATCTTTTCAAGTCGCGGATGCCCGTCGAAGTGCTTTTATTGCATGTACTCACAGGTGATGTTCGGGAAGAAGTATCGAAAACGCAGCGCGAAAAACCTCTTTGACGAATGCATATATATCACTCAAAATTTCCCCGAAGTGAAAGAGATACTTATTGATGACGACAATTTTGCCGTCGATCAAGAAAATGTCAAGCAGTTCTGCAAGTTGATGATCGACAGTAAGCTTAAGCTTAAGTGGGTAGTCCAGTGCCGCGTTACGTTGGAATATGACACGATGGTGCTGATGAAGAAAGCCGGATGCCGTCTCGTCGTTGTCGGATATGAGAGCGGAAGCCAAAAAGTGCTTGACGGTATGCATAAGGGCATCACGCTTGAAATGTCAAAAAAGTTTAATGATGCCGCAAAGAAAGCTCACCTGCGTGTCCACGGCTGCTTCATGGTCGGAAATCCCGGCGAGACAAAAGAAACAATGATGGAAACACTTATTTTCAGCAAAAGGCTTTGTATGGACACAGTTCAGTATTTTCCGCTTATCGTATATCCCGGAACTGAGGCATGGACATGGGCAAAGCAAAACAAATACATAACAGCCAAGAGCTATGATGAATGGCTGATGCCGGACGGAATGCACAACTGTGTTCTCTCAACCCCAGAAGTGAACAGCAAGGAGCTTGTTGATTTCTGCAACTACGCAAGAAAGAAATTTTATATCAGGCCCAAATATATCCTTATGAAAGCTGGAGAGTGTCTAACGAGCAAAGATGATCTTATTCGGACATTCAAAGCATTTAACACATTCAAAAGATATCTTTTTAAGAGCTGATTACATGTTGACTGTATTATACATTGTGTTCTTTGTATCGCTATTGGCGCCAATATATACGTATGCTGTATACCCGATCATTTTAAAAGTACTCCCAGAGAAAAGAAATAAAAGCGATGATATGTACCGCCCATTTGTTTCAATATTGGTTGTCTCAGAAGAAAATAATGGTATAACAGACGAAAAAGACGACAGTTTGGGTTCACTGTGCTATCCAACAGACAAACTGGAGCTTTTAACGAGTTCTGATGAGTTCGATACCGTTGTAAGGTATATCATTCTGAAAGGACAAGACAGAACAAGAGCAGAGAAGCTCAATGCTATGCTCAAAGTGGCAAAAGGCGACATACTCATTATTACAGACGGAGAAACACCGCTCGATAAAAACGTGGTCATCAATCTTGTAAAGCATTTTTCAGATCAACAAGTTGGGTGTGTTATTGGTCAGCTTAGGAGCAAATCGCCAAGTTCGTTTTGGAAATATGAGAATTATGTCAGAAGTCAGGAGAGCAAGATTGGCTGTGTATCCGGCGCAAATAAAGGACTCTATGCTGTCCGCAGCGGAGTCGTCAATGACATCCCAGCCAGCATAATTAAGAGGCTTGGGTAGTTTGTGTGGGTAAAACTTACCGTTCAGGAAGCCTTGGCTGAACAGATGAGCAGGTCAGCATCACCATCGCAATCAGGCTTTCGGTGTTGCGAAAACCAAAGGCCGTGCGGATGCCGAGCTTAATTTTGTTGTTAGTTGCCTCCATGCGAGCGTTGGAAAGACCATGCTTTGCAGAGGCAACAATGGCAATGAAGTTGCGCTTAATCTTGAGCCGTAGTTCTCTAAAGCCAGGAATGCGGCAGCGCTGTGCCCATGCCATCCACTTGTTCAGAGCATACTCAATTCCATCTGCGCCGGCCTTCAGGGCAAGCCGCAAACCTTCTTTCAGCAGGTAAGCACGGTAAAGCCGAGGGTTCGCCTGTGTCAGAAAATCAAGCTGCGCCTGCTGGTTCTCGGATAAGTTTTCCGGGTTCTTGAGCAGGACGTAACGCAGGTTTTTTACAGCCTTGGCCTGCTTCTTTTCCGGGTTAACTTCCTCTCCCTTGGCAGGGCGGCCTTTGCCCCGTTTCTTCGCTTCCTTTGCAGTCTGGTAGGCTTCAGACCACGCACGGCGGCGCTCTTTATCCAGCGTTTCCGTAGCCCATGTAACAACATGGAACGGGTCCACGCAGCGCTCCGCATTGGGGCAATATTCATCGATACAAGAGGCAATCCATCTTGCTCCATCTGCACTGACACACTGGATAGAGGCTCGCTGCTCCGGCGTGAGCTGCTCAAAAAAGCTGGAGAGAACCTCTTTACCGTAACCAATACCGCACCACACAACAGAGGCGGTGTCGTGGTCAATGACCACCGTCATATACTTGTGGCCCTTCTTGTAGCTGGTCTCGTCAATGCCGATATTCACCAGCCCGTTGAATCGCTCTGGTGCTGCTTTTTCCAGTTCTTTGTATACACGCTCGCATAGATTGCCAACGGTATGCCACTCAATGCGCATCAGCTCCGATACCGTCTTTTTGGAGGTGTGGGCGGCAAGCCAAGTCACGGTTTCCTCAAAGTTTTTGCAGAACCGAGATTTGTGTCTCGCCCAAGGAACAGCTGCTGAAACCACACCGTGTTCCTTGCAGCGTACTCGTGGCATCGATGATTCAATATAGGTCATCCCGGCACCTACATCCAGACATCTCCAGCGGCGTGTTTCACGACCGCTATCATATCCAGAAGCCTTCTTGTGGCAGATTCCACACCGGCATTGCTCTCGCTTGGCCGGACGGGCTTTTACTACCAATGCATTAGTTCCGGTTTCTACGGATAGCCCTTCGGCTATGATTTTCGTGGTTCCGGCTAATGAATGAATAAGGCTCTTGATGCGCAACTTGTGACCCTGCTTTCCTGATTTCTTTTGTGACATTAAGAATCATAGCAAAATCCCTGATGCGCTCAAGCTTTATTCACTTTTTATTACCCACACAAATTACCGAAGAGCCATAATTAATGACGATTTCTACATAGCCACTATGATCCAGCAGAAAAAATATTTCGTACTCTTTGAATATAATGCAATCGCCTATGAAGACGCAGGGAAGCGAGCTGATCATGTGCGTGACGGAGCTGGGAATTATCAGGCTATGGCTATCTTTTGGCGTATGTTATTTCCGCGAAAAGGAAGCTTTGTCTATTGGTCGCACAGAATAATTAAATGGCTTGTTCCAATAAACTTGATTTTCTTAATCATTGTAAGTTTTGCCCTGTCTTTTTGCTCATGTGTTATGGCTGCAGTATTTTGTGTGCAGGTACTGGGGTATGTTGCACTTCTTTTATATTATTTGGTATACGCAAGGCATAATAGGAAATTTGAAGGAATAATTGGTAAGCTATTAGCACTAATAGAGTATTTTGTAGCGCTTAATTTTGTATGGTTACGCGGCTTGTTAGCTTTAATAACGAAGAAGAATTAATTGTCAAATGAGGTTCGAGATAAATGCCTTATGATATGAGTAAACCTGTTTCTGTTTGCGTTGTGATGTCTACGTATAATGGCGAGAACTATGTGGAAGAGCAAATTGACAGTATATTGACACAAAAGAGTGTAAAAGTCGATTTGTACATCAGAGATGATGGATCCAAGGATAAAACAGTCGCGGTTATAGAAGCTATCGCAAAAAAGCACACCAATGTACATATAGCAAAAGGTGAAAATATTGGGTATGCACGCAGTTTCCTGTCGCTTTTAAAATCGATTAGCGGTTTTGACTATTATGCCTTTGCTGACCAGGATGACGTTTGGATGCCAGATAAGCTGTTCGAAGCAACAAATATGTTGCATTTGAAAGGTAATCCAGCTAAGGACTGTCTGTGTTATTGGTGCAACCTTGAGTTGGTTGATGCAGCTCTGACAACCATTGACAATATGGTAGCTGCTAAGGAAAGCGATTTTATAAAAGAAAGATATCTAATTGACAAATATGGTTATGGATGCACTATGGTGTTCTCGTCCGCACTAAAGGAGCGGGCAACAAAAACACTACCAGCCCCGAATATTACACATGATAATTGGGTTGGTCTCACGAGTGTGTTTTTGGGCATACCAATTTATGATAGCAGAATATTTATAAAGTACAGGCAGCACGCGAATAACGTGGTAGGCGGAAATAATAGCTTAGCAGGAACATGGAAACGTCGGTTAAAAAATCTAAATAAGATTAAAAGTTTTTCCAGAGCAGAAGTTGCAGAAGAACTTATCAGATGCTATTCGGATGAACTACAGCAGAAAGATATGGAACTGCTTAATATGGTTGCTAATTATAAAGACAATTTTCATAATAAGCTCGTATTCTTCTTTGATAAAAGTACAAAAAGAGCTTCATTTGAGAAAAACATGTTATTTAGAATAGAAATCTTATTATCGTTGGCTTGATCAAATAGGGAGACAAAAGATGAGAATATTGATACTATCCATTAATGACTGGCTTGGCCTAAAGCAACGAGTGCATCATATCACGGAATATCTGAGCGAAACGAATGAAGTCAAGTATTTCTGCCAAACTACTTGGATGAAAAACAACTACACTTCTTATTCTAAAAATGAGGTCAGAAAACACGAAATCAAGGTTTCTGATAGCCTAACTGTGAAACGAATTACAGTATTGCCCATGAACCGTCTACCATTGATTAATAGAATCAATATCTCAATTAAGAAATGGATTATCAGCGGTATAATAGCTAAATTTAATCCTGAATGCATTATTACAACTCTGCCAGAGCAATGTTTTATTATTCCAAAATATTATACCGGACGAGTTGTATATGATTGCATGGATGACCATGCAAGCTTTACCAACAATGAAAAAATAAATACATATGAAAAAATACTGGTTGATCGGGCATCAGTTGTAACTGTAAGCAGCGAGCGTTTAAAGGAAAAAATTCAAAAATACGATGATAGAAAGCAAGTCGTTCTAATCAAGAACGCAACACAATTTGAAGATTTTTATTCCTATTATATAAGTAACAATATACATAAAATCAAACCAAGCGAATTCCGAGATGAGCGAAAGATCGTTGGTTATTTCGGCGTAGTCAGAGAGTGGTTTAATGCTGATGACATATTATTGAGTGCGTCGGAACATCAAGATTGTGACTATATAATAATCGGACCCGTTGACAATCCCAACACGCAGATCAGGTTAAGTAAAGCAAATAATGTTTTTTGCATAGGACAACGGAAATATGACGAATTGCCAAAATACTTATATTACTTTGATGTATGTGTTATGCCGTTCAAGCTCTCAGAGCTAATTAAGAACGTAAATCCTGTCAAATTATATGAGTATCTATCAATGGGGAAGCCGACAGTAGCAACCTATTATGATGAAATTAAGGAATTCGAGCCTTACGTCTATTTCTCAAACGACAGCAAAGATTTTTGTAACAAGATATCATTGGCTCTTACAGAGCATGATGATGATCTGGTAAAAAAGCGTATTGCTTTTGCAATGGATAACACTTGGAAGGTACGTGCTGGCCAAATGATGGCAGCGATAGAAATATGAATTATTATTTTTCTAGTGGACAGCCACAATATCGTTCGGTAAATCCAAATAATAAAAGCAGGCTATGCGATTTCTTTACAGTCATGCTTGTTCTTATGCCCATTCTGGATACCTATACACTAAATATTGTAGGTAAAAGAATCGGGCTGGGTATGCTTCTCGTCTTGATAATAGGCTTTGTCTTATTGCTTGTGTCGCCAAGCAGAAACATAGGAAGAATAAGGAAAGCAGCAAGAGCATTATGGGTATATTATGGCTATTGCCTCTTAATTACAGTTGTTTCAATCCTGATTCTTGGAAGCGATACTTTTTCTCTTACTATCATAATGAATTTTCTGTATGTTCTGATATTGACAGTGTTTGTACCAAAGTACGTAAATATAAAGCTACTGGAAAAGACATACCACAATGCGGTGATAATTGTGTGCCTTTATCTGCTTATGCAGTATCTTTTCTGCAATGCATTTCGTATAGCACTCCCCAATATTATACCTGCTCTCCCGTTATTTTCGGTATCTATGGACTCATCACAGTTTTTGATGCAATATCAGAATGCAGTTCTTGCGGGGACAGCACGAATATCGTCAATATTTACTGAATCTGCACATTTCGCAGCTTATGTTGTGCCATGTTTATCGCTGTTGTTGTTCAGCAATAACAGAAAGAACGTTATTGTACCAGCCGTATTTATTTCAGTTTGTGTTATTCTATCATTTTCTGCGCTAGGAGTTGCGAGTGTTTTGTTCATTTGGTTCTTTTGGTCGGTATATACGCTAAATCACAAATATAGCAAAGAAGACAAAAGAAGAAATAAAGTAAAAGCACTTATTATAATTGGCACTCCGATAGTTATTGTCTTGATGATTTATTTGTATTTAACAGCTTCAGAGTACCAATTTACAATAAACAGATTTATTGCGATAATCAGTGGAAACGGCGATTCGTCTTCGGTTTTGAGATTGTCACGAGGTTTCAAATTATACTCTCAATTTGGTGCAGTATGGAAATTATTTGGCGCGGGTTTTGGTAGTGTATCTGAAATAATACACGCACTGGGTATATTAGATATTTATGAGACTCAGTTTATCGTTAATGCAGCAGGATATATGAGCGGCCTTTCACGTGTATTCTTTGCCTCGGGAATAATTGGCGCGATATTCTATAGTCGCTATCTACTTATTCAATTCAAATCGAATAAAATATCAATAAAACTATTAATTTTGGTTGCACTCATATTTTTGATCGCCAGTGATAGTTTGTTTAGCACATTTTCGACACTGTGGTTTTCGATATCAATGTACTGTACAGCAAATAAGGAGACGTGTATATGAAGAACGACGATACCTGCGGCATAATTACGATCCATTTTGGAATCAATTATGGTTCTGCGCTTCAGGTTTATGCGATGTCCGAAGTGCTGAAGAAATATTATGGAAGAGTGTATTTGATAAACTATGTGCCAAAGCGTTATTCGTTTAAAAACAGATATTTTGAAAAGCAAAGTTTGTTGGGTATACTAAAGTGTGCGCTGGTATTCCCTTTTCGAGCAAGATATCAATTTATTTTCAAGAATTTTCTCCGGCGTCATGTTCTCCTCACAAAAGAATATACAAATAATGCAAAACTTCTACAGTATTGTGGTTCGATGGACGCCTATTACGCCGGTAGCGACCAAATATGGAACAGCGATTATAATCGTTTTGTAGATCCATCGTATTATCTGAACTTTGCTTCAAAGAAATCTATAAAATGTGCATATGCCGCGAGCTTTGGAAAAATGAACTTGGATGAAGCCGAGATTGAAGATACAAAAGATTTGCTTAAGAATTTTGATTATATTTCTGTTCGTGAAGAACAGGCACTTACAATTTTAAGTTCTCTTGGTGTTTATAATGCGATTCAAGTAATAGATCCTACTTTTTTGCTTTCCATAAACGATTGGTCCATGCTGTCCGCTCCGCTCGTTACCAAGAAGCCTTATTTGCTTGTCTATGCACTTGATAATGATGAAGAAAAGCTTGTTGATCTTGCTAGAGTAATAGCTGATGAGCTCAATTTGGACGTAAAGCTTATTTGTTTTTCTTACCTGAAAATGAGAATCAAAGGCCTTGATGAATGCTTGACATATAAATCACCTGATGCTTTTATTTCCGCCATGCTTGGAGCAAGCTACGTTGTAACAAACTCTTTTCATGGAATTGCTTTTTCTATTAGCCTAAACAAACAGTTTGTCGCTATGAGAAGGAACGCGTATAACTCGCGGCTCGAGAGTATTTTACACCTTTTTGATTTGGAATATAGACTGATCTCTAAGGATGATCCGTTGACAAAAGAGCTCATTGGTAAAACTATTGATTATTCAACCGTGAATAAGTTGATTGATATCGAACGGAAAAAGAGTGAAGAATTCATTGAAATGAGCATAGCCAAGTGGGATTTCATGTAGGAGGTTCTCCGTTTTTTTGATGAAAGGCTTAATCATGAAAATAGATACTAAGAAAAAGTGTTGCGCTTGCTGGGCATGTGTCAACGTATGTCCGACAAATGCCATAACTATGGTCGGTGATGAGTATGGATTTTTATTCCCGTCAATAAACAAAAATATCTGCATTAGCTGCAATAGCTGCGAACAGGTATGCCAGATAGATGCTCCGGTCACTGGTTCTGTTCCAAGCGAAGTATATGCGCTTATTTGTATGGATAAAGGTCTTCTTGCAAGATCGTCTTCCGGCGGAGCATTTGGCGTCTTGGCAAAGAGTATTTTACAAAATGGCGGTGCTGTAATTGGTTGCGCTTTTAGCGATAATTTTCAAGTAAAGCATGTTGTCATTAATGAAACTGAACAGCTTGACACGCTGCATGGATCCAAGTACGTGCAAAGTGAAATAGGCAATGTCTTAAGCATTGCGAAAAGCTTATTGGACAACGACAGACAGGTGTTGTTTTCAGGAACGCCATGTCAGATCGCGGGCTTAAAAAAGTACCTGTCCCATGATTACGAAAAACTGATAACAGTGGACCTTATCTGTCATGGCACACCCAGCCAGAAGCTGTTCGATGATTATATTACTTACTTGAATAAGGAAAACAAAGGTTTAGTTACTAAATACCGATTTAGAGCCAAAAAGAGGAATTCCAACTTTATCGGGTATGCAGACATTCTTAAAAAGAATGGCACTATAACTCGCAAAGATATTTATTGGCAAACTGATCCATATAATTTCCTCTTTATGTATGGAAAAACTTATAGAGAAAACTGTTATTCTTGTGCTTATGCAAATATTAAACGCATTGGGGATATTACAATTGGTGATTATTGGGGTGCAGAGAGTTTAGGCGTTCCAATTGACGCGTCAGCAGGAGTATCACTGCTGACGGTGAATTCAGACAGAGGAAAGCAGCTTTTTGATACCGTGTCAAGTGAAATTTCTAAATACACATCTTCAATTGAACATGCAGCAAAACATAATGGGCAGCTGACCAAACCATATGAAAAACCTGCGGAGAGGGAACAGATACTAAAGCTGTGGGCCGATAGAGGTTTCCCGGCTTTAGCTGAATACGTTTCATTACATAACATGAAGGAAGTTCGACAACTAAAAACAGAAAAAATAATACAATTGATTCCAAGAGACGTGAGAAAGCTACTAAAAAGGATCGTAGGTAGTAATCACTAAAGGAATCCAGTGTTGTCTGTATTACTCAAAAACTATTAAGGGATTGGATGACTATATGAGAGTGCTAGTTACCGGCGGCAGTGGGCAGTTGGGCCACGATGTATGCACAAGACTGGCGGCAAACAAGATAGATTATAAAGGAACTAGTAGCGCTGATTTTAATATAGTGAACAGCGATGATACGATCAATAGTATTGTTTCCTATAAGCCTGATGTTATCGTCCACTGCGCTGCTTATACAGCTGTAGACAAAGCGGAAAGCGAAATTGCATTGTGCCGAGACATTAATGTAGATGGAACTGCGCATATTGCAGAAGCGGCCAGGCTTCTGAATGCTAAACTGGTGTATATTTCTACGGATTATGTTTTCAGTGGGCAAGGCGTCTTACCGTATGAAATTGATTCACCAATTATGCCGTGCAGTGTATATGGAAGATCAAAAGCGGATGGTGAGACACAAGTAAAAGCGTGGACTGAAAAGCATTTTATTATTCGTATAAGCTGGGCTTTTGGCGTAAATGGAAGCAATTTTGTAAAAACTATGCTTCGCCTGGCACAAAGCAATAATGAAATAAACGTAGTAAATGATCAGATTGGTTCTCCGACATATACTGCTGATTTGGCAGCACTCATTTGTGAAATGGTAAAAACCGAAAAATATGGTGTTTACCACGCGACCAATGAGGGATATTGTTCCTGGGCTGAGTTTGCGCAGTTAATAATGAATGATTCTGGATTGAAGACAAAAATCAATCCAATATCCAGCGACAAGTATGTATCGGTAGCAAAGCGCCCGCTAAATAGCCGTTTGAGTAAAGTCAGTCTTGACATAAATGGATTCAGCAGGCTTCCAAGCTGGCAAGATGCTTTGAAAAAATACATAGCCAGCTTAAGTAATCAATGATATGCAAAGCTTGCGTTTAATTAAACCATCGGTAAGAGCGAGACCTTGTTTCGCTTATGTTAAGGATCGGCCTGGCCACAACTACAGATATGGAATAAAAAATTGCCAATGAGGAAATACAAAGATGCATAGTTCGATTGTTATTTTATCAAAAGGAACAGATGGTGGTACCGGCACTTTGAGCATTAGAATTTCAGAATGGTGTAAAGCCAATGATGTCAAGATGGGGTATGCATCGGTACGAAATACGAACTCTTTAAATACGAATAGTATGAAAAATAATCAAGTAACTATCGAATTCGATGATGATTTGACATACCACACCCAGTATAAAAGGCTATTGCTATGTGAGAATACGTTGATTCTGACATATACTTTGCTGGATTACTACTATGCAGAATTGCTGCAGAAGCAATATGAACAAATAAAGAAAATAATTCTGTATCAGGTAGGCTTTGGATCGATTCCTTATGAAACCAAACATGGTAGTAAATTACATATGTTTTTAGCTAAGTGTTTGTGCCGACTAGCAAATCGATACTATATCACTAACTTGCTTAAAACTCATAGCTTTTTGGTAATGGACGAACAAAACAGACGCATGACAGAAGAAAGCGCGAATGTTTCAATCGAGGAGCAATGCGTAGCTTACTTACCGTACAAATTTGTAAAGTCAAGTTTTAGCTCCGAGTCTATAGATTTACCACACAAATATGTTATTACTTCAATTTGCAGGTTTGAATTTCCTTTTAAAGCTTATGTAATAGGACTCATCGGCACATATGAGAAATTGAGAAAAGCGGGATATGACATTCAATTAGTATTGATTGGCGATGGAAAAGGTAAGAACGAGGTTATAAATAGAATTGATCTATTAGAAGAATCTCTTAAAGAAGACATAATACTGCCTGGTGTCATTGCGTATGAAGAGCTCGAACACGCATTTAAGAATACAACACTATATGTTGGGATGGGTACTACGGTTTTAGACGCAACAAACTATGGACGAATAGCTGTTGTTGCGGCTCTTGGCACGTATGATATTGAAGTAAAAGGAACATTTTTGGATTATCCCTATGAGGTCGGATTAGATAGCGGAATTGGAACAGAAGGAAAGCTTTTAGAAATTGTAAAAAAGACATACAACTATTCAGCTGATGAGTATTCAAACTATGTGAATAAGCAGTTAAGCGAAGTAAAAAAAGCATTTGATATAGAATGGTTTATGAAAAGAATACTCGAGAATGAAGAGCGAAACTTTTGCATCAACGAGCATAAATTTGCAAAGCTAAAATTCGCTTTACTAAGCAAACGCTAATTAGGAGGATACTCTATGAACATAATGCAGAATAATCTGAAACGCCAGTATGAGCTATATGCTTCAGAATACGAAGCTCAAGCATTGGCGGTACTTCGAAATGGTTGGTATATTCTCGGCAAGGAAGTAACTGCTTTCGAGGAAGAATGGGCGGCATACATAGGCGCCAAGCACTGTGTGGGGCTGGCTTCCGGGCTGGACGCATTATGGATCAGCTTCAGGCTGCTTGGCATTGGAGCGGGAGATGAAGTGATTGTCTCCGCCAATGCCTACGTTGCCTGCGTGATGGGCATTACCATGAACGGTGCAACGCCGGTATTTGTTGAGCCAGACGAATATGAGAATATTGACGGTGATAAGATAGAAGCTGCCATTACATCGCGGACGAAAGCCATATTAGCGGTCCATCTCTTTGGACAAGCCTGCGACATGAGTAAGGTTATGGATATTGCCCGGCGGCATAGTCTCCGTGTCGTTGAAGACTGTGCGCAAAGCCACGGCAACAAGTGGATGGGGCAGACTGTCGGAACCTTTGGCGATATTGGATGCTTCAGTTTTTACCCAAGCAAGGGCTGTGGAGCATTCGGCGACGCTGGTGCTATTGTGACCAACAGCGATGAGTTGGATCGCAGGTTCAGAGTATTCAGAAATTACGGCAGCGAAAAGCGCTATTATAACGAGGTCGTCGGGACAAACAGTCGGCTTGATGAATTACAGGCTGGCCTGCTCCGTGTCAAACTCAGACATTTAGAGGAATTTAACGCCGAGAGATGCAGGCTCGCGGAAAAATACAGCGATAAAATCTGTAGTCCTCATATTATCAAGCCGGCAGTGCGTCCAGGGGCTGATTCAACCTGGCACCAATACGTCATACATTCAGATAAGCGGGATGAGCTAATAGAATACCTGAAAGTTAGTGGGATAGCCACACTTATCCACTACCCTATTCCGCCGCATCTGTCGGAAGCATATGCCTATCTGGGGAAAAAGCCAGGAGACTACCCTATTACGGAGCGGGCAGCTAACGAGGTCCTCAGCCTGCCGATGTACAACGGGATGACCGAAGAAGAACAGGACTATGTCATTCGGATAATAAATGGTTTTTGAGGTTACTTTATGAATCATCACTATTTGGCTATTGTCGGGGAAATGGTTCTTCGTCCATTGGGGAGCAGGGACATTGAGTCGCTGCGCTGTTGGAGAAATGATAATAACAACGCAAAGTTTCTCAGACCGTTGCCTTTCATTACAGAAGAAATGCAGCTGCAATGGTTTGAATCATATATAAAGAACCAGAATGAAATTGCATTTGCTATTGATTTTCAAAAGGAACTTATTGGTAGTGTCTCAATATACGGATTCACGGATTGTTGCTTCGAATACGGAAAGTTAATGATCGGGAATGGAAACCAGCGTGGAAAGGGCTTGGGCTATCAATCAGTGGCAACAGCCGTGCACATTGGCTTTATAACAAGTATGGTAGAACGATGCATTTGCACCGTACACGAGAGTAATGTACCTGGAATTTCTATCGAGAATCGTATCGGGTTCAAAGAACACGGGATTCATGATTTTGTTAGCGGCGGACACGAACTTGAGATGCAGGTATCGAGAAATAACTTTTATACAAAGAATTCCTGGGTAAGGAATATTGTCGTGGAGGTAATGAAAGGTGAGTAATTTCCCTGATGTAAAAATGCTGGAATTTCCCCAACGCGGTGATGAACGAGGGCATCTCGTGATTGTGGAAGGCGAAAACGATATTCCCTTTGCTATTCAACGTGCTTTCTACATATATGGGTCAGCATGCGACGTTGTCCGTGGAAAGCACGCCAACAGAAGATCGGAGTTTGTTTTGATCAACGTAGCGGGAACAAGCAAAGTCCGGGTCGATGACGGCAGGGGAAACGAAGCCGTGTACGACCTGGACCGTCCGCACATAGGTATTTTTCTGCCAAAGATGGTCTGGAAGGATATGTACGACTTCTCCCCTGACAGCGTGCTGCTCTGCCTTTCCAGTGAGCACTACGATGCATCGGAATACATCCGGGACTACGAAAAGTTTGTGCATGAAGTCAACACATGAACCTATGATTAACATGAAAAAACGAATAGAAGGACTGCAGACCCTTCGTGGTATTGCGTTCCTGCTAATATTTGTATCGCATTGTTCATTCATTACATCACGGACTACATACTTTGGCGCTTTTGGGGTCTCTCTGTTTATCGTTCTATCTGGGTTTCTGGATATGGTCAGGTTCGATGAGAAGCCATCAGAAAACACGAGTACGAGAGTGAAAGGGAAGCTAAAAAAAGTATATCCGCTTCACATTGTCACGATGGTTGGAGCTCTGCCATTTGCTGTCCATGACATTATACTGGGCTCAGAGTCTGTGTCCGGACTCATTGCAAAGATTGTTGCTAATCTATTGTTGCTTCAAGGCTATATTCCAGTGAAGACTATGTACTTTTCGTTGAATGCCGTGGCTTGGTATCTGACACTTGTACTCACTGTCACAGTAATTTCCCCAAGACTGGCATGCCTTATCAAGCGCATAAAAAATGTTACATGCACAAATGCGAATAATTATGCGCGCTGGGGGGGGATTGCATGTGCCATAATTATTATATTGCAAACCATTTGGTCTGCTGTTTGCAAGAATTCTACAGCTTTTCATTGGATGATTTATATTAATCCTCTTCTCAGGATACTCGACTATATATTGGGTATGATATCCGGCTATGTTTATGTTGCGCGGCAAGAGAACAGTGAAGACACGCATGAACACCGCAGAATTCCAAAACCTATCGCGGTCTGCACTTTTATAATAGCCACACTCGCTATGCTGATTATTTCCTGCTTGAAAGAGGAGAGCCCTTGGATGCTTGTCGTCGTGTGGGCTCCATTAAGTACGGCAGCCGTATACATATTTGCACTTTCCGAAGACTTTCCGAAATCATTCCGAAGGCTGTTATTCGAGAACAAAGCTCTGGAATGGATTGGGAACATTAGCTTTGAATTGTTCTTGATTCATCAGCTCGTTATTCGGTATTGGAACAGCATCATGCTGCCAATAGAAACAATCATTATGAAAGTGGCAAGTGCATTTATTTGTTTGGCGTTGTCGATTATGTGTGCTTATATTTGGAGACTAATTATACAAAGTTTAAAACAGACTGTTGTGAAAGCGGCCAACTCCAAAAATTAACAGAAACGGTGGTAGTGGATGAACAAAACAAAGCTGTTTATAGAAAACTTTGTCGTATATGGTATCGGTGGTGTAATAAATAAGATTATTCCACTTATTATGCTGCCAATTATAACTCGGCTTATGCCGGATACCTTTTATTTTGGTTTGAATGACCTTTCTCATACATTAATTAACTTTGCACAAGCTATCGCCATTATGGGAATGTACGATGCTATGTATCGAACATTTTTTGAAAAGGAAGATACGCAGTTTGAGGAAAGAGTGTGTTCAACAGCGCTGACTTTTACGGCGTGCATGTCTGTTCTAGTATTTATTTTGCTTCTTCTGTTTAGAAAGCCATTATCTCAATTTGTCTTTGGCGACTCACAGTATATCAACTTGCTCTTCTTATCGGCAATAAGCGTCCTAATTGGAGCAACGAATTCTATAGTTGCTGCGCCGACCAGAATGCAGAATTATAAGAAGATATATTTAGTTGTCAGCTTAACTTCTTCTGTAGTAGCATATGCCATTTCTATACCGCTTTTACTAAATGGTTATTATATTATCGCGCTTCCGCTGTCATCAATTATCGCCGCCCTTTCAACGGAAATAGTATATTTCATCCTGAATAAAAAATGGTTTAGACTCGGACTGTTTGACAAAACACTGCTAAAGCAAATGTTGAGTATAGCGATCCCGCTGGTTCCTAATTTTTTGATTTACTGGATATTTAATTCGAGTGATCGACTAATGATTGCAAAGATACTTGGTAACAATTATGCCGGAGTATATGCGATAGGAGCAAAGCTTGGACAATGCAGTCAGCTAATATACACAGCATTTGCAGGCGGCTGGCAATACTTCGCATTCTCAACAATGGGAGAAAAAAATCAGGTCGAATCAAACTCGAAGATTTTCGAATATCTTGGAATCATTTCCTTTGCTGCTACTGCCTTTATTATGGCGCTCTCTCGGCCTATCTATCAGATCTTTTTTGAAGGAGATTATGTGAAAGGTTATGTAGTATCTGGCTACCTGTTTATGGCACCTCTACTACAGATGCTATTTCAAGTGGCAGCAAATCAATTTATAGTTATAAAGAAAACGTGGCCCAATGCCATTATTCTATTCGGTGGGGCTATTACTAATGTTGCACTCAATCTTATCCTTATTCCTCGTATTGGTATCGAAGGTGCAGCTATTGCAACACTTATTGGCTATATACTTACAGATATTATTTGCTGTAGTGTGCTTGTGAGGATGCACTTGATGGTCATATCTATACGGTTTTTTATATCAAGCGGGCTCACTTTTATATACATTCTCCTGTGGAGGCTTTTTTTCAGAGAAAACTGGTTGATCGGCACTCTGCTATCGATGGCATTGTGCTTAAGCTTATTTGCTATGTACAGAAATGATCTAAGTTTATTATGGAGTAATCTACAGAAAAAAGGGAGGGATACAAAATGAAAGGTATTATTCTCGCTGGGGGAGCAGGTACGCGTCTATACCCGCTTACCATGGTAACATCAAAACAGTTACTTCCGGTTTATGACAAACCAATGATTTACTATCCGTTATCTACGTTAATGCTGGCAGGAATAAAGGATATTCTTGTAATATCAACTCCTGAAGATACGCCGAGATTTGAGAGCCTGCTTGGAAACGGGAACCAGTTTGGAATCTGCATTTCATATGCTGTACAGCCATCGCCTGATGGATTGGCACAAGCATTTGTTATTGGTGAGAGCTTCATTGACAATGATTTATGCGCGATGGTACTTGGAGACAATATTTTTTACGGGAATGGATTCTCTCAAGTACTCGAAAAAGCCGTTTCTAATGCTGAACATGGCAGGGCAACGATATTCGGATATTATGTAAACGACCCGCAACGTTTCGGCATTGTTGAATTTGATGATACTGGTAGAGTTATCTCAGTTGAGGAAAAGCCACAAATACCCAAGAGTAACTATTGTATTACAGGCTTGTATTTCTATCCAAAAGGTGTTTCGCGGAAAGCATTGGGTGTACAACCATCTGCGCGTGGAGAGCTTGAAATAACGACTCTAAATGATATGTATTTGAAAGATGGAAAGCTTGATGTACAGTTGCTTGGACGCGGATATGCATGGCTTGATACCGGTACGATGGACAGTCTCGTTGATGCAGCTGATTTCGTCAGAATGATTGAAAAACGCCAGAGTATAAAGATATCTGCTCCAGAGGAGATAGCTTATATTAATGGATGGATCAATAAAGAAATGCTTCTTGAGTCCGCTTCCAGATACGGAAAATCTCCATATGGAGAACATTTGCATAGCGTTGCTGATGGAAAAATCCACTATTGAGGTAATACAATGAAAAAGATAGAAACAGCTTTACCCGGTGTGTACATAGTTGAACCGCAAGTATTTGGCGATCACCGCGGCTGGTTTATGGAGACTTGGTCAGAACGAAATTTTGACGAGCTTGGATTTAGAGTGAGCTTTGTTCAGGATAACCACAGCTTTACGGCAAAGAAGGGGACACTTCGCGGACTGCATTTTCAAAACGCTCCCATGGCTCAGAGTAAGCTCATGCGATGTATTGCAGGTGCTGTAATGGATGTCGCGATAGATTTCCGTACGGGTTCGCCAACATACAAGAGATGGATATCTGTGGAACTGTCTGCGGAAAACAAGCGGCAATTTTTTATTCCGAGAGGGTTCGGACATGCCTTTCTCACACTGACTGACAACACAGAGTTCGTCTATAAGTGCGATAATCTGTATAGCAAAGAACACGATCGTAGTGTCAGATTTGATGACCCCTCTATAGGCATAGACTGGGGAATAGATTCACCGATTCTTTCTGAAAAGGATTTGACCGCACCGTTGTTAGCGGACAGCGACTGCAATTTCGTCTACAAAGCCTAAGCGATATAGCTTGAGAGGAGAACCTTAATGAAAACACTACTCATCACAGGTGGAGCGGGATTCATAGGTAGTAATTTCATACACCTGATGTTAAGAAAGCATCCTGATTATCAAATTGTAAATCTTGATATTCTAACATATGCCGGAAATCTCGAGAATCTAAAACGCGTTGAAAACAATCCAAACTACACCTTCGTAAAAGGTGACATCCGTGACCGTACACTTATTGAGGAGTTATTTGTCAAATTTGGATTTGATCATGTCGTCAATTTCGCGGCTGAGAGCCATGTTGACCGTTCAATAACTGATCCTGAGGTTTTTCTCACCACGAACGTCCTCGGCACACAGGTATTGCTCGATGCTTGCAAGAAGCACTGGAGTCAGAAACCAGATGACAAATACTGCAGGGATTACATCCCAGATGTGAAATTCCAGCAGGTATCCACCGATGAGGTATATGGTGCGCTGGGCAAGACCGGTTTGTTTATGGAAACAATGCCGCTTGCACCGAACAGTCCATATTCAGCTGCAAAGGCAAGCGCGGATTTATTTGTGCGTGCATATCATGAAACCTTTGGGCTCCCCGTCAATGTGACGAGGTGCTCAAATAATTATGGTCCCTATCAGTTCCCAGAAAAGCTGATACCACTCATGATCAACAACTGCCTGCGTGATAAGCCTTTGCCCGTTTATGGTGATGGTATGCAGATTCGCGACTGGCTGCATGTTAGCGATCACTGCGAAGCGATTGACATTGTCCTGCACGACGGTGTGAGCGGCGAGGTATACAACATTGGCGGTAATAATGAGCGTACGAATATCGAGATAATCAAACTGATAATCAAAACCGTCGGCAAGAGTGAGAATCTGATATCCTTTGTGAGAGACCGCCCAGGCCACGACAGGCGCTACGCCATTGACAACACCAAGATCACTACTCAGCTTGGTTGGCAGCCAAAGTACACCTTCGATATAGGCATGGAAGAAACTGTACAGTGGTATCTCGATAATACCGATTGGATTGAGCATGTGACAAGCGGAGATTATCAAAAATATTATGAGAGAATGTACTTATGAAAACAATAATGTTAGTCTTTGGCACACGTCCTGAAGCAATAAAAATGTGTCCTTTGGTTAATGAATTGAAAACACGTCCTAATATCAAAACCGTCGTTTGTGTCAGTGGACAGCATCGTCAAATGCTTGATCAAGTGCTAGATGTGTTCGGTGTCATTCCTGATTACGATCGAGAAGTCAACGATTTTTTGGACAATAAGTTTAGCACTACATGGTAGAGCCGGCTTGCTCCAAGCGTTTAGGAACTGGATTGGGCTAAGATAGCCCAGCCGTTTCTGAACCCGGCGTCTGTTGTAAAAGACCTCAATATATTCGAATATGGCTTGTCGCGCAGCTTCTCGGGTCGGATAGAAGCGCCAGTGGACGATCTCCTTTTTCAGAATAGAAAAGAAGCTCTCGCTCCACGCGTTGTCGCCCGGTTCCCCGACGGCGGAGAAGCTCTGCTGCCAGCCAGCCGTAAGCGATTATCTGCTCCTTTACCTCGGCCGCGGTGTATTGGCTGCCGCAGTGAAGCCAGAGATTTGCTTGAACTAACAGAGGCTCGTTACAAAAAGGCTTCGACAGTATTCTGCTCTCAATTTGACGTGGGTGGATGGCATCAGAAGATCGGCGAGGCGACGCTCGCAGACGCTATCTGTGACCGTATTGTCCATGACTCCTACCGCGCATTGTCATCGGCGGAGAAGATTCCATGCGCAAGCGCAAGGGCATTTCAGAGATAACCTAAGCGCTAACGAAGCACCTGCGGCGGCACTGTCCAACCTCGGCGGCGAGGGTGTTCAACTTGTGCGGTCGAGGTGTTCAATCTGGCGCGGAATATTCAAGGAAGTACATCGCCATCTGAAGATCATTCCCGCGCAGGTCAGCATCATTGAGGACGTGGTTTACACCTATGCCTGCGGTCACTGTGAAAAGAATGGCA
>JGI20225J20221_1000957_pt2 | contig 36790 bp, 35 predicted proteins | sample BioMet4_FD_20221 | JGI IMG/M metagenome (IMG submission 20221)
AGACCCCGGACGGGGCGGCCGTGTTCGAAGTGTCGGCCTTCGGCGGATTCCGGGGCCTGCTCGACGCCTGCGGCCTGGACGCGGCCGAGGCCTATGCCGACTATGTCCTGGAGCAGCTCGCATGACGCCCGCGCCAACCACCATCGCCGGCCTGTTCGGCCCCATTCGCGACGCCCATCCGGTGACGGCCAACCTGGAGCTGACCTTCGGGGACGTCACCGTGACCGTGGCCTCCAACTCACCGGAACTCATCGACAAGCTGTGCGCCTACTACGCGGACTTTCTGGGCGACGGCGGCGCCCTCCGCATTCCGATCACGGCCATCGAGGCCACGCCGCCGGACCTCGGTCTTCCCTACACGGTCAAGGAGCGCGAACCGGGCAAGACCAAGCTCAAGGAAGCCTATTGCGACCTGCCTGATGGCCGGGTGGTGCGCAAACTTATAACCGGCCTGCTCTTCTTTTTCGGACGCGGCGCCCATGCCGCGGTCGGGCCGTGCCTGGCCAACGACAACCAGATCGTCAATTTCATCAACAACCGGCTCATCGAGGTGCGCCTGCGCGCCGGAGACCTGCTGTTCCACGCGGCCGGCGTGGCGCGAAACGGCCGGGGATTAGCCCTGGCCGGCTTTTCCGGGGCGGGCAAATCCACCCTGGCCCTGGCCATCATGCGCAGGCCGGGCCTGGATTTCATCAGCAACGACCGGCTCCTGGTCGCCCGGACCGGCAGGGCGGCCTGGTCATGCGCGGCGTGGCCAAGATGCCCCGGGTCAATCCCGGCACGGTCCTCAACAATCCGAGCCTGGCCCCGGTCATGAGCGAGGCCGAACGGCAAGCCTTTGCCGCCCTGCCCGTGGCCGAGCTGTGGGACCTGGAGCACAAGTACGACGCCTCCATCGACGCCTGTTTCGGGCCCGGCCGGTTCAAGCTGCGAAGCGCCATGGACGGCTTGGTGGTGCTGCGCTGGCGCCGGGAGCCCGTGCCCATGATCGCCCGCCGCGTGGACTTGCGGGAACGTCAGGACCTGATGCCGGCCTTCATGAAGGACCCCGGGGTGTTCTACGAGCCCGACGATCCGCTCCAGGAGTCCAAGGTCAGCCCGGAGGAATACCTGGCCGTGCTCGGTGACGTGCCGACCCTGGAGATCGAAGGCGGGGTCGATTTCGACGGCGCGGTCGAAGCTTGCCTGGAATTGCTGGAGAATCCTCGCGGGTAGGATCGAGAACAAGCCATGCGTGACGCCCATGCCCCCGGCGAGGCCGGGCCGGACCAGGAGCCGCTCAAGCTCGGACCGGAAGAGGAATTCACCAAACATCTCGAACACTTCGCCCAAAAGGCCCATGTGTTCGCGGCCCTGGCCAGCAAGCGCAAGCTCCATCCCTACGAGGCCTTCAAACACCTGGAAGGACTGTGGGGGCAAGTGGCCGATGCGGGCGCGCGTCTTTCGGAACCTGTCGTCGAGCCGGCACCGACCTTTGCCGGGCTGTCCGCCGAGGAAGCCCGGGCCAGGCTGCGCCGGTACGGCCCCAACGAGGCGGTCCGGGCCAGGCGCATCACGGTCTGGGACCGGCTGTTCGACGCGGTCAAAAACCCACTGGTGTTGCTGCTCGTCGTGCTCGGCGCCATTTCCTACGCCACCGACGACATCCGCTCGGCCGTGGTCATTCTCGGCATGGCCGTGCTCGGCGTGACTCTGAAAATTATGCAGGAGGCCAAGGCCGACACCGCTGCCGAGGCCTTGCGCAAGATGGTCCACACCACGGCCACGGCCCTGCGCGACGGGGCCCAGCGCGAGATTCCCCTGGCCGAGGTGGTGCCCGGCGACATCGTGCTGCTGGCGGCCGGGGACATGGTGCCGGCTGACGTACAGCTCGTGCGGGCCAAGGACCTCCATATCAACCAGGCCATGCTGACCGGCGAGGCCTTGCCCGTGGAAAAAATCGCCCGGCCGGCCGGCGAGGCCGCGCCCGAGGGCGAAACCGGCCTCGGCGATCCGGCCATGTGCTTCATGGGCACCAACGTGGTGTCCGGTTCGGCCGCGGCCGTGGTCATGGCCACCGGCGCCCGGACCTATTTCGGCGGCATCGCGGCCAAGCTGTCCCAGAANCGGGCCCCCACCGACTTCGACAAGGGCATCAAGAACTTCACCATGCTCATGCTGCGCTTCATGCTGNTCATGGTGCCCTGCGTGTTCGTCATCAACGGCGCCACCAGCCACGACTGGATGGGCGCGTTCATGTTCGCCCTGGCCGTGGCCGTGGGGCTGACCCCGGAAATGCTGCCCATGGTGGTGACGGTGTGCCTGTCCAAGGGCGCCCTGGCCATGGCCAAGCACAAGGTCATCGTCAAAAGGCTCGACGCCATCCAGAATTTCGGCGCCATCGATGTGCTGTGCACGGACAAGACCGGCACGCTCACCCAGGACAGGATCATCCTGGAAAAATACCTCGGCATCAAAGGCGAGGAGGACAACGCGGTCCTCGAATACGCCTACCTCAACAGCAAGCTGCAAACCGGCCTGCGCAACGCCCTGGACCTGGCCGTCATCGAGACCGGCGACGCGGTCGGCTCCAGCATCGATACGGCCGATTACGAACTTCTGGACGAGATCCCCTTCGACTTCATGCGCCGGCGCTTAAGCGTCATCGTGCGCGACAAGCGCACGGACAAGGCGATTCTGATCTGCAAGGGCGCGGCCGAGGAAGTGTTCGCCCAAAGCCGCACCTACAACAAAAACGGCCTGATCAAGCCCCTGGAAGGCACCCACCTGGACACCCGGCGCCAGCTCGTCCACGACCTCAACGACGACGGTTTCCGGGTGGTGGCCCTGGCCTACAAGGAAGTGGACGGCACCCGTCGCGACTTCGCCGTGGCCGACGAATGCGACCTGACCCTGATGGGCTATCTGGCCTTTCTGGACCCGCCCAAGGACACGGCCGCCGACGCCCTGGCCGTCATGGCCGCCCACGGCATCAGGCCGAAAATCCTCACCGGCGACAACGCCGTGATCACGGCCAAGATCTGCCGCGAGGTCGACTTCGACGCCGGAAACCACATCATGACCGGCGAGCAGCTGGCCGGCCTGTCCGAGGCCGAACTGGGCGAGGTGGTCACGCACTGCCACGTCTTCGCCAAACTCGACCCCATGCAAAAGGAGACCATCGTCAAGGCGCTGCGCGCCCGGGGACATGTGGTCGGCTTCATGGGCGACGGCATCAACGACGCACCGGCCCTGCGCGCGGCCGATGTCGGCATCTCGGTGGATTCGGCCGTGGACGTGGCCAAGGAATCGGCCGACATCATCCTGCTCGAAAAAAGCCTGCACGTCCTCGAACACGGCGTCATTGAGGGCCGCAAGATCTTTTTCAACATCACCAANTACATCCGCATGGGCGCNAGNTCCAACTTCGGCAACATGTTCAGCGTGCTCGGGGCCAGCATCTTTTTGCCCTTCCTGCCCATGCTGCCGATCCAGATCCTGGTCAACAACCTCCTCTACGATGTCTCCCAGACGGCCATCCCCACGGACAACGTGGACCCGGACATCGTGCGCCGGCCCCGGCGCTGGCGCATCGACGACATCCGGCGCTACATCCTCTACCTCGGCCCGGTCAGCTCGCTTTTCGACTATGCGACCTTCTTTTTCCTGTTGCACGTTTTCGGCGCCTGGACCAACCCGGCCCTGTTCCAGACCGGCTGGTTCATCGAGTCCCTGCTCTCCCAGACGCTCATCGTGCACGTGATCCGCACGGACAAGATTCCGCTGCTCCAGAGCCGGTCGAGCCTGGCCCTGGGGCTCACCACCCTGGCCATCTGCGCCCTNGGCATCTGGCTGCCGTTTTCGCCCCTGGCCCACGCCTTCGGACTGGTGGCCCTGCCCGGACCCTACTGGGGCATCACGGCCCTGGTCATCTTCTGCTACATGTGCCTGGCCCAGATCGTGAAAACCTGGGTGGTGCGCCGCTTCCAGCCGGGCGACGCCTGNGCGGTCGCGAGTTGAGAGGAGAGGCAGGGGAAGGGGAAGAGGTGGGGGTGGGGAGACGCCTCCGGCGGCCAAAGGGCTACGCCCTTTGGAATCCCGCTCCGGGGAAGGATCGTCGGGATAGGGAGTTCCGGTCAAACGGAGAGGGTCCGCATCAGCCGATACAGACGCCCGAAGAGGGCATGAGGCTTCCCGACGCGGCCGGTGGTGGTTGTTCCCCGCCGGCCGCGCCAGAGTAAATCAATACCCGTAACGGTAGTAATGATCGCGGCGATCCTGTTCGTTGCCGATGATCCCACCGGCCACGCCGCCAAGAATGCCGCCGAGTCCGGCTCCGACACCGACATTGCCCCCGGCGATGGCGCTGATGGCCGCACCGGCTCCGGCGCCGATCACCGCGCCGGACAGGGCCCCCTGTTGGGTCTTGTTCATATTGGTGCAGCCGAGGCACGCAAGCAGTGCCACGACCGCCGCAAGGAGAATCAGGCGCTTCATGCGGGCCTCCTACGGTTTTTTCTCGGCGTTGGGCTTGGCCAGTTCGTACCACATGACCTCGACCACCGGCCGGGACAGCTTGTCCGGATGGGTCCCATACCAATCGTCGATGGCCTTCACCATCTCGTCAATGGTGTAGTGGCTCAGGCCCCGGCACCAGACATCGATAAGGCTTTTATCGGGCGGCGGAGGCGGGGTGCCCTCGACCTCCTGCTCCAGTTCCATGATGGTCGTGGCTCCGAGCAGAAAGGACTTGCGTTCCTGTAGCGTCGATTTGGTCCAATGCTCCCCTGTGACGAGCGGCACTTCGCGGGCAGAACCGATGGCCGGCCAAGCCAGGATCAGGGCCAGCACCAATCCGAGCAGCCCGCGTCGCCATGCGTTGTCTTTCACCAGGCACCTCCCATGCCGCCAGTTGATCTGTTGCGCGGCTTTTCCAAGGTATGCGGGACAATGGCGGGAAAGGCAAGGCGCGAAGTCACGCGCCTACGCCGAGGACAGCCTACGGCAGGGCGGAAAACGCCGCGTGGCCGAGCACGTCCTTCAAGTTGCCGATGGCGATGACCTGCCAGTGATCGCCGGCCTCGGCCATGGCGACATCGAGGAGAATGCCGGGCGAGCCGTCCGGTGGCAGATAGGTCACGGCCACATGGGCCTGTCCGGCCTGACGCGTCTGGGGGCCAAGAAACACATTGGCCCCGCCGGCCTCGGCCCGCGCGGGCGGCTGTCCGTCGCCGAGGCGCAAGAAGGCGAGCTTGCCCGAGACCACGGCCTGCTCCACGCTCTTGTCGAACTCCCGGCTCACGTTGGGCTTGACCATCCGGGCCAGACCGGCACCGAGCGCGCCCAGGACCTGTCCGACGCCTTCGGCGTTGTCCTTGTTGCCGCCTGGCACCATCAGCCCGGCCAATTCGTCCACGGCCGTCGAGGCCACGGCGTTGGTGTCCACATACAGCCGGGCCTTGGCCATATCACGCTGTTGGCAGGCCGCGATCAGGGCCTGCAAGGACCAGTCGGGCTGGCGCGAACGGTAGTACCGGTAGCCGAAAAAGGCTCCGGCCAGAACCACGGCCAGCCCCAGCAGGACAAAGGGCCATTTCTTACCCATGGGCGCTCCTTTGGAAAGGGATAGGGGGGATACCATAAGACCCGCCGCAACACGGCCGGCTGCGGTATCGTATATCGCCCCCACGGCGCGGACAAGTCCCGCCCCCGCCGCCCGTCCCCACGGGAAAGGAGCACCGGCCTAGCCCGTGGCAAACCGGGCAAGGCGCTCCGGCCGGGGGGGCCTGCGGCCGTCGAACCAGCCGCAGGCCGCGGCATAGCGCAGATCGGCCAGCCACAGGCCGCGTTGTCGCCGGTCCCCGCGCCACAACCGCCCCCACCCCAAAGGCCCGGCCAGCAGATCGCCCACCGGGCCGAACAGTTCGCTCGGATCGCGAAAACATTCCCAGTCGCAGGCCAGGCAGTGCGGTTCCTTGTCCAGGACGGACGGATCGAGCTCCCAAAACGGCCCCAGGTTCTCGTCGCCCCGGTAGCCGCAGGGAAAGGCGTTGCCCCGCCGGTCGACGAACAGGAAACTCACCCCGCCCAGGCAGGGTCTGGGCCGGAAGTCGGGCTCGGCGTACTGGCGCCACAGGGCATGCACGGCGCACAGCGGGGTGAAAATCCGCAACCGGCCGCGATACCGCGGCACCACGTCCAGGACCGCCCGGAACAACGCGCGTTTTTCCGCGTCGGCAAAGGTCACCCGGGCATCGTCGGCCGTGGCCGCGTACACGGCCCGGGTCCCCTTGTCCGCGTCCGCGTCGCTCATGGGGTAGCAGCAATTGGCCATGGTGAAGCCGAGGGCCAGGGCCTGGTCGAAAAACCGGCCCAGCCCATCCCGGGCAGCGGCGTACAGCACGTCAGGGTCGCCGCCCAGGGGCTCGGGTCCACCCATGAATCGGTTGAGCGCCAAATTGGCCGTCGGGTAAATACCGTGGGCAGCCAGGATCGGAAGTGCGCGCCCGATCCCTTCCACCACACCGGGAAGCCCCCGGCCGGCCTCGTGGGTGGCCGAGTCGGCCGAATCCAGGCTGATCCAGAAATTGCGCACCCGGGAGCGCACGAGGTTTGCGGCCAGACGCGTCACCCGGGCCTCGAAATCCGGCGCGTCCGGGCGGGCGAACGACCAGCCGTTGGTACCGGTGCGCAGGTAGGCGATGCCCCGCCGGTCGGCGTAGGCGAGCACATCGAACAACCGATCGCCGGCCAGCAAGGGTTCTCCGCCGGTAAACGACAGGGCCGAGACGCCAAGTCTGGCGCAGTGGTCGACGATCCGCCGGGCGGCCTCTGTGTCCAGATCGCCCCGGGCGCCACCCCGGGTCACGTTCATCCCGCATTGGGGACAGCGGGCGTTGCAGCGATCCGTCAACTGCACCACCACCTGCCGTGGACGGCCGCGAAAATGCGCCAGTCGCGCCCAGCTCATGGGAACCTCCGATTGTCCCGGCTCCGGTTCTCCCCGAGGCCTGTACCATGGCAGGCTAGAAGCGCTTTGTGACCATCGGGTGAAGCCGTGCCGTCGGTTCGGCGCCGGACCGGCAACCGGCAAGGTGTCGTCTGCCTGTCGTCAAACCGTCACACGGGAACGGCAGGGTTGCTGCCACACACAGTCCCCCGAGGAGCAGGATTCCCATGGCCACGTCTTCGCGTCCCGATCGCAAGTCTTCCGAAACCAGCCCAGCGTCCGCTCCAGGACGTCCGGCCTCCCGTTCGGGATCGAAAAAGAAAAAAACCGCCAAAACCGGCGGGGCCTCCAAAACCGCTCCGAAAAAAACGACCGCCCGGCAGCCGGCCACGTCCGCGTCGAAGACGGCTCAGACTCCGCCCGTGGTCCCTCCGGAGTTCCCGGATGCGCCTGTTGCGCCCTCCGCACCGCCTGACGCAAAAATAGCCGGCCCGGCCCCCCGGCCGGACGCCGCCATCGCGACGCCCCAGCCCGAGGCGGGCAGCGAAGAAGCCATGGCAATGTCTGCTCCCCTCCCCGCCGCGGAAGATCCCGCCAGGCTGCCGGACCGCCCGTCGGACGTGTCCGCCCCCGAGGCCTCGCAGTCGGAACCGGCCAAGGCCCCTGTTACGGCTCCTGTGCGCCCCGCCTACGACGTGACCGACTTTCTTGCCGGCGTGTTCGAAGGCCTGCCCGGCTCCGCCGACCTTTCCCTGGATTGCGTCGTCGACCCGCGCGCGGACACCCTGGCCGTGGAACGGCTCCTGTATTTTTCCCAGGCCTTGCAGCTCCTTTTTTCGGCCTTCCGCAGCCCGGGTATGGATAGGCGTCACCCTGCGGAAAAGACCGCGCCGCAACGGCTGCACATCCGCCTGGACCTGGGGCCCGGGGAACGGATCGGCTTGCGGCTCTATGACGACGGGCACTTTTTCGCCCAGCTCCTGCCAAGCCTGCACTGGGACGAGGAAGCCTTGCGGCCGTTGCGCCTTTTCGTCTCCCGCAAGGGCGGTTCCCTCTGCCTGCGCCGGGGACGTTGCGTGGAATTTGAAATCATTGGCTAAACGCTCTGCCAAGGGAGGAACATATGGAAAAGGACAAGGAAAAGATCAAGGTGGAAGGGGTGATGCAGGTCACCGAGGTCATCGCGAATCTGGAACGGCTCGTGGCCGACATGAAAACCGGCCTGGTCTCCCTGTCCGCCGGCGACGAGAGCCTGGAACTGCACCCCTCGGTACTCGTCAACGTGGACATGAAGGCCTCGCGCAAAAAGGACAAGGAAAAATTTTGCCTGGAAATTTCCTGGAAAAAAATAAAGGAGCTCGATGGCTTTGCCGAGGCGAACGACTAGTTGCGCCACCGGGCAAAGTGAAGTTGTCTTCGAAGAAGAACCGTAACGTGTGCCTGTCCGCAGTGTGCCGCTCAGGCATGCCTCGTAAGGATGCGTCGTGGACGGTCCCCGGACGGCCGTTGCCAGTCCCACGCGCAACCGCCGGAGGTCCGCACCTCCCCCGCGCGAATTCCCATTAGGCAAGCGCTTCCGACCGGGCGGTCGGACCATCGACCGCCCGGCCGCGAGGATCGCCTTGACATCCCCCGCCGCACCCCGTATTTTTTCGTTTGTTATGTGCAAAGGATTCTTCTTGCCCACGATCGCCCTTCGTTGCCCAGTCCGGGCCCAGATGTTCTCTTGATTCATACCCGGAGTTCCGGCGGCCAGGAGGCATGACGCCACCATAACCCAAGGCTGGCCCTCCAGGATCACCCCAGGGAGTATCGCCAACTATGCGGGGGCGAATACGACTACGCCAAGGGACCAATCCGTTTTGGTCGCGCAACGGCGGTTGGACCTTCCCCAGGCCAGAATCCCCCCCATCGCGACATCAACAGCGTCCAAAATCCGTGTCGGCTGCGGCGATTCCGTGCTGCGCCACTGCCTGCGGTGAAAAAACGTTATGACTAAGATCGCCCAGCTCATCGCCTACGACGGCGAGAATGAGGAGCAGAGCCAGCCGGTTGTGCACGGCGACGGCCCACATGCCGTGGAGGTCATCGAAGGACCCAACCAGGGCATGCTCATGCGTTTCACCTCCAGCCTCCTGATCGGGCGCGCCGAGCGCTGCGATCTCGTCATCGAAGCCGGCGGCGTCGCCCCGGAACACACGCGTATCGAGATGCGGTATGGCCGCTGGACCGCTGTCAATCTCAATCCGGACATGCGCACCCTGAAAAATGGCGCCCCCGTCCAGGTCTCCGGCGTGGTCGACGGCGATGTGCTGACCATCGGCCCGGCCCGGCTGCGTCTGGGCTTCGACGAGGCCGGCCACAGCCGGTACGGAGCAACGCGAACGCCCTGGTCCGGCCGCAAAAAACGGCTGCTCGTAGCCGGTATCGGGCTCCTCATCCTGGTGCCCCTCGCGCTCCTGTTGGCAACCCACTCCACTTCGCGGAAATCCCGTCTGCAAACCGAATGGGCCAAGGAGTTGGTCGAGGACAGCACCAAAGACATGTGCAGGCTTTCAAGCCTGCTTTTCCAGGCCCGTCACCTGGTCAATACCGGTAAAAACGAAGAAGCCAAGGAACGCCTACGCAGTATCCTCCGGCTGGAGTGCGGCAACGAGGAGGCCCAGCGGCTTCTGGAATCCATCGAGAACAACGAAAAAAACCGGGCCGAGCAGTCCCGCCAGCGTGAAATCCACACGGCCCAGACCCGGGAAGCTGTTCAACCCCACCTGCGCGAGGCCGAGCATCGCCTGGCAATCGATGACATGGCCGGAGCCCGAGCGGCCCTGGGCGCGGCCTTGGCCATCGACCCGAACCTGCCCGAGGCCAACGGCATCCTCAATGATATCGAGATCCGCAACAACGCCCTCCGGCAAGCCTCCGAGGGAAAGACCGACAATGCTGCCCGTCAGCGGCAGGAGCAACTGCATGCCCTGCAAAAGGAAGCTGCGGTCAACCTGAAAAACGGCGCCCAATTCAAAGCATTGCTCGTGTACCGCCGGATCGCCGAGTTGGAAACGAATCCCTCCCGCCAGGCCGAAGTCCATCGGAAAATCGAGGCCCTCCAAGCCTCCCTGACCGGGCGGATGACGGCCGACCTGGCGCAGGCCCAACGCTTGATCGATCAAGAACAGCCGGTGGAGGCCTATCAGCTCCTGTCCAAAATCGTCGCGCTCTATCCCGAGGCCAAGGACGCCCAGACAAAGCTTGAGGCATTGCGTCTCCGCATCGAATCCGAGGCGAGACACCTCTACGAAGAAGGCGTGGTCAGCGCGGCCCAAGGCGACCAGGCCACGGCCCAGGCCCGCTTCCGAGCCGTCATCGCCCTTTTGCCCAAGTCGGACAACGTCTATGCGCAGTTGGCGGCGCAAAAGCTTGAGCCCGCCGTTTCCACCCCAAACAAGGCGCCCTGACCTACTCTGCGGACGCGTCGCCGGCGCCACCCTGCCCGCCCAGGCGACCGGAAGCCCAGAGCCCGGCTTCCAAACAACGCAGGTCCTCGTAAGTGACCTGCCCGTCCAGGGCCTCGAACACGGGAGCCAGACCGATCTCCCCTTCCCGGCGTGCCGCAAGCAAAGCCGCCTCGGCCCGGACACTGACCGCCTCGGGCAGGCCGCACACTTCCCGGGCCCCCAATTCGCCCCTGCGCACGAAGGCCAGCAAATGGCCCCTGATCGTCCCGGGCTTGAGTCCCCGCTTGGCCACCACGGCCGCAACCGATCCCAGCTCGCGAAAAAGTTCCACGCTGGTCGCCGCCGTCTCGCCCGGTTCCCGTGGCGCGGGGGGAGGCATCTGCGCGACCGGCACGGTAGCCCGAACCGGCCCGCGCCCGTGGCCGGCGTACTGTTCGGCCAGGATCGCCCACAGGGCCTGACCGTATTTCGCGAGTTTGGCCTGGCCCATGCCGCTGGCCGCGGCCAGGCCGTCCGGATCGTCGGGCTGGCGCAGCACGAGATCGAGCAGGGTCCGGTCGTGGAACACCACGTAGGGCGGCACACCGGCCTGCCGGGCGGTTTCCGCGCGCCAGGCGCGAAGCTTTTCCCACAAAGCCAGGTCCTCGGGCCGGTCCAGGTATTCCTGCACCCAGCTGCGCCGCGCCCGGGCCTCCCGGGAGCGTCGTGCGCCCCGATTCTGATCCGGTGACGGCAAGCGCATGGTCAGGCCACGCCGTCCCTTCAGGATATCCCAGGCCGTTTGGGTCAGCACAAGGCCGCCATGGCCCTCGCTGTCCGGGGCCAGGGCGCCCATGGCGGCCAGCCGCCGGTACACGGCCCGCCACTGATCCCGGGTGAGTTCGCTTCCGATGCCGAAAGTGCTGACCGCGTTGTGGCCGAAGCGTTCCACGCGGCTGGTTTCCCGGCCAAGCAGCACATCGACGAGGTGACCGGCCCCGAAACACTGCCCGGTGCGAAACACGCAGGACAGGGCTTTCTGGGCCGGGATGGTGGCATCGACCGGCTCGGTGGGATCGGCGCAGACATCGCAGTTGCCGCAGGGTTCGGGCAGATCCTGGCCGAAATAGCCGAGCAAGGTCTGGCGGCGGCAGGTGTCGGACTCGCAGTAGCCGGCCAGGGCGTCGAGCTTGGCCAATTCGATACGCTTGCGAGCCGCATCCCCTTCCTCGGGCGCGATGAGCCGGCGCAGGGCCGCGAAATCCGCCGGGGCATAGAGCATGAGCGCCTCGGCCGGCGCCCCGTCGCGACCGGCCCGGCCGGTCTCCTGGTGGTAGGCCTCCAGGCTCTTGGGCGGGTCGAGATGGGCCACGAAGCGCACGTCGGGTTTGTCCACGCCCATGCCGAAAGCCACCGTGGCCACCATGACAAGCCCGTCCTCGACCATGAACCGATCCTGGCGCCGGTCGCGCTCGGCCGAGGACAAGCCGGCGTGGTAGGCCAGGGCCGTCACGCCCTGGGTGCACAGCCAGTCGGCCAGATCCTCGACCTTGGCCCGGGACAGGCGGTAGACGATGCCCGACTGGCCGGGGTGCTCCTCGGTGATCCAGCGCAAAAGGCGACGCCGGGGATGATCCTTGGGCTCCACGGTGTAGCGGATATTGGGCCGGTCGAAGCCGGTGGAAAAGACCTTGGCCTCCTCCAGGCGCAAGCGGCACAGGATGTCGTCCCGGGTGGGGCCGTCGGCGGTGGCGGTCAGGGCCAGACGCGGCACGCCCGGGAAGCGCTCGGGAATAACGGCCAGTTGCAGGTATTCCGGCCGGAAATCATGGCCCCACTGGGACACGCAGTGGGCTTCGTCAATGGCGAAAAGCGCCAGGGAGATGCCTGCCAGGAGGTTCTGAAAGCCCGGGGTCATGAAGCGTTCCGGAGCGACATAGAGGATGTCGAGGGCACCGGCGCGCAGGCGTTCCACGACCTGACGCCCGGCCTCGGGGACCAGTCCCGAATGCAGGCAGGCGGCCCGCACGCCCAGGGCGTCCAGCCCCCGGACCTGATCGCGCATGAGCGCGATCAGCGGCGACAGGACAATGGCCGTGCCCGGCCGGGCCAGGGCCGGAATCTGGTAGCACAGGGATTTGCCGCCGCCGGTCGGCATGAGCACCAAGGCATCGCCGCCGGCCAGCACATGGTGGATGACCGCTTCCTGGGGGCCCAGAAAACGGTCGTGCCCGAAGACCTGCTTGAGAAGGGCGCGAGGATCGGCCATGGCGGGTCCCGGCCGGCCGTCAGGCCAGAAGCGGCGCGGCCAGGGCGCCGAGCACCTTTTGCGCATCGGCCGGGTCGAGCTCGACCATGACCCCGCGCTGGCCGGCGTTGATGATGACGTATGGCTCGGTCAAGACCGCCTCCTCCATGGCCATGGGCACCCGCTTTTTCGCCCCAAACGGACTGATGCCGCCCACATGGTAGCCGGTGAGACGCTCGGCATCGGCCGGGCGCATCATGGCCGCGGTCTTGCCGCCGAATGCCGTGGCTACCCGCTTCATGGACAGTTCGCGGTCGGAGGGAATGACCGTGCAGGCCGGCTTGCCGTCCACCGTGACCATGAGGGTCTTGAGCACGCGCGTCGGATTTTCGCCGATGGCGGCCGCGGCGTGCAGGCCGATATGCTCGGTACCGGATTCGTAGGTGTACTGGCGGACCGTGAACGTGACGCCGGCCTTGGCCAGCACCTGGGTAGCGCGCGTGCTTTGGGACATGGGAACGTATCCTTTACGGTTGCGGCTTCGGGTATAGTCACCCGGCGTCCGGTCGGCAAGGTTTCGCGGCCGGGGTGGGGAGGCGGTGGAGAGGGGGAAGGGGACGCCTCCGGCGGCCAAAGGGCTGCGCCCTTTGGAATCCCGACACGGTGCAGAAGGACGGCGATGGGAACGGGCTTGCGCGCATCACCAAAAAAGTCGGCCGCACCCAGGGTGCGGCCGGCTTTGGGATCGTCAAAGGGAGCGTGGCTACTTCCGGTTGAGCGACACTTCCTGGGGGAAGATCGGCAGATACCGGTAGGACAGGCTCATGATGATGAAACCGTAGGCCACGACCATAAGCGAGGTCGACCACTCGGCCCAGTTGGGGGAGTACACCACCCACTTGGTGAAGGGCAAAACCGGCACGGCCAGGGACTGGACCGTGAAGACGTAGCGGTTGATGACCACGCCCACGCAGGCCAGGAAGGCGCCGGAATACATGAAGACCGGCTTCCGGCGCAACGGGGTGAGCAGAAACACCACCGGCACGGCCAGGCACAGCACGAGTTCGGTGAACATCAACCAGCGGCCGTAGACCAGTTGGTAAAACATCTGGTCAAAGGTCATACCGGCCCGGGGCAGGACATTGGCGACCCAGGCCCAGGTGTCGAGGTACTTAAACACCATGTAGAACAGCAGCATGGTGCCGCCGATCTTGGCCATGAGCGACTTGATGCGGTAGGTGGTCAGCTTGCGGCCGGTGAGCTTTTCCATGAAGCCGCAAATGAGCACCGTCATGCACGGACCCGAGGCAATGGCGGACAGGACGAACAGGAAGAACGTCCAGGGCCAGATGAAAAACCCGTCGCGGTAGGCATAGGGCCGGGCGAACATGACACCGTACATGCCACCAAGGGAGCCCTGGTGGAACGTGGACAGGAAAGCGCCGATGCCGGCGAAAAGCGGCATGACGACGTGCATCTGGTGGGCCAGATTGTGCAGGAACGGGATCTTGTTGATCTGCTTCTGCTCAAGGATCAGCGGCACGTACTCGATGATGAGCACCATCAGGTAGCAGGTGATGCAGAAGATAACTTCCGTCAGCATCGAGTGGACGTTGGGGTGCCAGTAACCGAACCATGACCGGATGGGTTGGCCCACGTCCAGGGACAGGATGAGCATGGCCCCGGAGTAGCAGATGAAGCCCTTGATAACGGTCAGGTTGATGATGTTTTTGAGTTCGTCGATCCGGATGATGTAGCGCAGAAGCCCCGTAAAGAAGGCGCCGGCGCCAAGCGCGATCACGGCCAGGTCAAAGGTGATCCACAGGCCGAACCCGAAGTAGTTGTCGAGGCCGGTGACACCCAGGCCGTAGGCGAAGCACACGATCATGGCAATGAAGCCGATCAAGGCGATAACGCCCAGACCGCCCAGCCAGCCCGTGAACTTGCCCAGGGAGCAGCGCTCGACCCCTTCGGGGTACCAGTTTTTTTCAGTTTCGATGAAGCTCATTGCGTCCCCCCCGAATTACTCGCTTTTAAGGTAGTTGTCGCCGAGCTTGCGCACCCACTCCCGACGGCTGATGTAATAGACCTGGGTATTGGTGCCCAGGCGTTCGAGCAGCCGGAACGCATACGGGGATTTGATCAGCTCGTGCACCTTGTGCTTGGGATTTTTGATATCCCCGAAGCTGAGGGCCCCGGAGGGGCAATTCTGGACGCAAGCGGTGACATAGGCGCCGTCCTCGAGATTGTCGGGGTTCTTGCCCTTGGCCCGGGCGGCGTCCTTGGCCAGGGTCCAGCGGTGGTGGCAGAAGGTGCACTTCTCCACCACGCCGCGGGGACGAACCGAGGTCAGGGGCGACAGGGTCTTTTCCATGCCTTCGGGCCAGACCGGATCGTACCAGCCGAAGTAGCGGACATGGTAGGGACAGGCGGCCACGCAGTACCGGCAGCCGATACAGCGCGGATAGATCTGGCTGACGATACCGCCGTCCTCGTTTTTTTCCGTGGCCACGACCGGGCACACGGACACGCAGGGCGGGTTGCCGCACTGCTGGCAGGGCCGGGGCAGGTAGGCAATGTCATGGTCCGGGAAGGCCTTGTCGTTGGTCAGCTCGTAAACGAGCATCCACGAGGTGGACCGCAGCTTGTTGGAGGCCTCGGGCTGGGGGTTGATATTGTTCTCGGTCTGGCAGGAGGCCATGCAGGCCCCGCAGCCGGTGCATTTGTCGATATCGATCACCATGCCCCAGGTGATCGGGAATTCCTTGAAGTGTGAGGACATGTCGGCTTCCCTTTGACTCGCGCTAGGCGATTTTGACTTCCGAGGCCGTCCAGGTGGACAGACCGGTGCCAGGTTCCTCGGCCACGGTCATCAGGCCCAGGTAATTGGCCCCCTTGCCTTTGCTGAAGATGTCGAAGGCAGTGTGGCCGTACCCCAGGGGAGCCGACACCACGCCGGTCATGACACTCTCGAAGACATGGACCTTGGCCTGGCAGCGGGTGCCCGCGCCTTCCAGGGTCACGGACGCGCCGTCCTTGAGGCCGAGTCCCTTGGCCGTGGCGGCATTGCAGCGCACCAGGGTGGTTTCGCCCACGAGTTCGGTATCCGGGACCAGGGTCAGGTCCTGGCAGGGAATGCCCGTGGTCGGGGTGCCGGTCCGCAGTTGGGCGTAGGGAGCGAGGACCGCCGTCTTGGCGCCGGGCTTGGCCGTGGGTTTCACGGCCTTGGCCAGAATCTCCGCCCCGTAGCCGAGGCCGGTCTGGCTGACCTGGCCGACCATGGTCCAGGCGGCGCCGCTTTCCAGGGCTTTCCAGAGGTTGCCGGGCAGCGCCGGAGCCTTGGCGCCGGCCGCCACCTGCCAGGGCATGACGTCGGTGGCCACGAATCCGCCGGCCTTGGCCAAAACAGCCACCTTTTCCTTGAGCACGGCCAGGAAGGTGTCGAACTTGCAGTCGATCCCCATCTTCTTGGCCAGGGCCAGGATCACGTCACCGGTGGGCCGGGTGTCGTGGATGGGCTTCTGGATGGGCCGCACCAGGCTGTAGATGCAAAAGCCCGAGCCGTAGGGCGTGGCCACGTCATCGTAGCGTTCGAGCGGCAGGGAATTGGGCAGGATCAGATCGCACTGGGCCGCGGTCTCGTCCATGAACGAGGCGAAGCTGACCTTGAAGGGAATCTTTTCCAGGGCCGTTGCCATGGTCGCGGTCTCGGGCAGGCCGTAGGCCGGGTTGGCGTCGTAGACGAGCAGGGCCTTGGGGGCCGGGGTCTTGCCGGCGGCCACGCCCTTGAGGAATCCGGGCAGGTCGACGTCGAGCAGCTTGGCCCGGCTCACGGCGCCCGGAACCACCGAGGCCAGTTCCGGCAGGGCATACACGCCGCCGGGACGGTTGATGCGCCCGAGCAGCAGGTTGATGGCCATGCCGGCCATGAACGGGGCCGCGCCCAGTCCCTGGCCGCAGGGCGAGCCGGTCACCACCAGGGGCGCCTTGGCCATGGCCAGGTTCTTGGCGATCTCGGCCAGGGTCTCGGGGGCGATGCCGGTGGCGCGCCGCACGGCCTCGGGGTCGAAGCCGCCGTTGACCACGGCCTTGAAGGTGTCAAACCCCGGAGTGCCGGTCTGCACCACACCCTTGTTGAGCAGGTGCCAGGCGATCCCCAGGGCCACGATGCCCAGGTCGCCGGCGCCGGCCGGGACCCACTGGTCGCACACGGCCGCGGTATTGTTGCGGGTCGGACCGACGTAGATATACTTGTTTTTCGGCTTCTGGCCCACCGGGCGGGCGGCGCCGAAAGCCTTGCGGTTGCGGGTCGAGGTGCCCCAGGTTTCGAAGATGTCGGCCCCGAGCACGAGCACGGTGTCGGCGTTTTCGAAATCGTAGCCGGGCTGCCCCACTCCGCCCATGAGCTTCATGCCCTTGGCCGCGGCCTGGGCCTCGGAAGGAGCCAGGAAGGTGCCTGGGCCGCCGAGCTTGGCCGCGAAGGCCGAAAGCACTTCGTTTATGGTGCCGGAGGCGTCACCGGACAGGCAAGCCACGGATCCCTTGGCCGCGCCGAGCTTTTCGGCCATCTCGGCCAGCGCCTGCTCCCAGGTGATGGGCTCGAAGCGCTTGCCGGACTTTTTGAGCGGCGATTTGATCCGGGACGGGCTGTAGAGCATGTACACTTCGGACCGGGCCAGAGCGGACACGCCTCCCCGGGACAGGGGATGGTCCGGATTGCCGGCGGCGGTCACGGGCTTGCCGGCCACGCGCAGGATGCGCAGGCCTTCGCCGGCCGGGCACAGCTTGCTGCTGGTGGCCACGTAGTCGATCTGTCCCTTGGGCACTCTGGGAATCCAGGACCAGTTCTGGGTCCAGATGGCGGCATCATCAATCAGTTTCCACGGAATGGGGGTGCAAAGGGTGCCAACGGCGCCACCCGCCACGAGCCCGAGGAAAGCTCTGCGATCAAGTCCCATTTCTCCCCCCTTATTTGTGGCAGACGAAGCAGGCGTTGCTGGTGCCCATGGAGGCATGGCAGCGTTCACATTGCCACATCTTCATCGTGTCTTTGCTGTAGCCGCTCAACCGATTCTCAAAGTACGCCGGAGGACTGTCCATCTTGGCCACATCGGGATGGCACTGGGAGCAGGCGAATCCCTGGTGGGCGGCGTGGGAGAAGAACACGTTGTCGGGCTGATACTGATAGACGAGCCAGGGCACCTGCGTGTCGGTCTTCGCGTACTTCTTCACGAACTTATCGATCTCCTTGGCATTGGCCGTGGGGACGGATGTCTCGTTTTTGTGGCACGAAGCGCAGGTTTCCAGGGTGGGCAGGCCGACGAACCGGCCGTCGGAGCCAAGGCGATGGCACTTCTCACATTTGAGGCCAACGCGCGTGTGAATGGTGTGACTGAATCGGAGGGGTTGCGTCTTTTCGCTGAAAAGCAGCTTGGGAAAGACGACCCATCCCACCACGAGGGCGCCGACGAAGCCGATCAAGGTACAAAGCACCAGACCGCCGACGCCTCCGACCGCATTCGATCTTTTCTCCTCCATACTTCCCCTGCCCATTGCCGTTGGTTGTTTTCCGCCACGCGCGAAGACACGTGACGTCGGTTGCCCCATGTGGGCAACGCGTCAGAAATGCGGACGTTTTACCACCCGCCCGCCTCGACCTGGGGGCATCCCCTCGCCCAGGCGCTAGAGTCTTGCACCGCGCTTTCTACCCAGGCCGTCACGACCGTGTCAAGGCCTAATGAAAAAATTCACGAATCCCCGAACCCCCTGTGACCGCCAGAAATCTCGGGGCCACGGACGCTCCGGGACCGGTACCATCGTCATAGCGCACGATGATCGCTTGTGCCAGTGGGCGCAAGGGCCCAATCACGGAAAATGTCGGGGGCGAGCTTGTAACGCCGGCTCGCCCCGGCAGATCTTTGGCGGGAGGTGCGGCGCGCAGCCGCGCCACGGATGCGGTGCCCCGGGTGCGAAGCCGGCGTCGCGCCAGGCGCTCCTGGCAAGAGCCGGGCATTACCCGGCGTACGTAAACGGGGACTCCACCTGGGAAAGGGCGGGCAGGATCGTATCCTTGTCCGACAGCACCGGCTCGGTGACCGGCCACGGAATGGCGATATCCGGGTCATCCCAGCGGATGCCGGCCTCGTCGGGCGGAGAGTACGGCGCATCGACCTTGTAGCAGAATTCCGCGCCCTCGGTCAGGGTAACGTAACCGTGGGCAAAGCCGCGTGGAATCATGAGCCGCAGGAAATTGGTCGCCGACAGTTCCAGGCCGTACCAGCGGCCGTAGGTGGGGGAACCTCGGCGCAAATCCACCACGACATCGAACACCGCGCCCTGTATCACCCACACGAGCTTGGCCTGGGCCGTGGGCGGACACTGATAATGCAGACCGCGCAACACGCCCTTGGGGCCGGAGCGGGCATGGTTGTCCTGGACGAAATCATAGTCCAAGCCGGCAGCGGCAAAGGCCCGGCGGCTGTATGTTTCGAGAAAAAATCCCCGGTGGTCACCAAAGACCTTCGGCTTGAGGACGACAAGACCGGGGATGCCGGTCTGCATGATTTCCATAAAAAACGCTCTCCTCGGGCCTGTCCTGCGGACAGTTTTCGGTGGCCCTTGCAGTATCCCTTTTCGCCTGACACGACAACCACGCGCCGGTGGCGTCGCGAACATCGCGTCACAACAAACGGTGCGGCCGTCTTGCAGCGACAGCGCCTGGCTCAACCCTTGCGCGGCCGGGTACGACCGGACCCGGGCTTGGACCGGGGCGGACCGGAACGCGATCGATCGGAGCCGGATGCCTGTCCGGGACGTGGCGGCCGGGAGGCCGTTGGACGGCCGTGGGGACGGGCTGGGGGGGCCGGACGCTCCGGGCGAGGCGGCTTACCCACGCGCTCAGCGGGCCTAGACGGGGGAGGCGTGGCCGGGGCCGCGCCAGGCGTCACCGGGAGCATCACCCGGGGNGCGCCGGTCTTGGCGTCGGCAGGCGCCCCCTGGGGCACGGTCACGGACAGCAGATCGCCGGACCGGGGCGGCCGACGATCCGGCGCGCACAGCACGAGCAGGCCCGAGGCGGCGCAGGCATAGACCGCCGACCCGGGCACGTCCGACAGGGCAAACGCCCCGGAAACCACCCGGGCCGCGTCAGGCACGGCCGCCACCTCGCCGGCGCGCGCGAGCAAAAATGACAAGCTGAGCCGTTCCTTGCCGAGTCCCGCCCGGTCGGACAGCTTGGCCAGCCAGGCCGGAGCGTCGTCCGGCGGGGTGGTGAAATGGCACCAGGCCCGAGCCCGGCTCTCGGCCAGGGGGCAGGGACGGTCATGAGGGCACGGCGCGAGCAGTCCGAGGCCCATTTCCACAAAGGCCCGGCGCAGGCCTTCGAGACAGCGCCAGCCGAGCCGGGTCCCGGGTTCGACGAGCAGCAATCGACCGCCCGGCGCCAGGGAATCGGCTAGCTGCCCAGCCAGACGCTCCATGCGCTCGGCCAGGGGCTCGCGGCCGGCCCCAGCCATCTCGTTGGCCACGTTGATCATGGCCACCAGCGAGGCGCCCTGGGCCAGCCCCTGCCAGTACTCGCCGCGCACGAGCTTGACCCGCCATGGCGCATCTTCCGTGGTGGGGTCGAACCCGGCCAGGCCGGCAAACAGCCGCGCCCCGACGTCGAGTGCCCGGCGGGACCGGTCCACGCACAGAAACCGCAACCGTTTTCGCCGCAAATCCGGCCGGGACAGCCACAAGGCCTGGATCAGGGTCAGCGGTCCGGCGCCTAGGTCGCACACGAGTCCGTCCTCGGGCAGGTCCAGATCGAGGCCCGGGAGCAGGTGGCTGAGACGGATCAGGTTCCAGGGCAAGAAATACCAGGCATAGGCGGCCAGACCGCGCGGATCGCTCAGATAGCCGGGCCGGGGACCGCCCTCCCGGTCGGCGGTCAGGGACAGGGACAGATCCCGGATGCGGCGCGGCAACTCCCGCTCCATGCCCGGCCGCAGAGCCAAGGCCTGGCGTAGCAAGGCGGGATAGCCGGCCAAGGCCTGGGCCAACTCGGCGGTCAAAGGCGTAAAAAGACGCGTACGCGGAACACGGACCACTTCAGGGCACATAGGCGAACACCATCCGGTGGATGAAGGCTTCGGAAGCGCCGTCCGCGCCGGCCAGGGGCACGATGACGGTCCGTTGGACAAAATCCCGGGCCAAGGCTCGGGTTTCGGGAGCGACCAGCAGCAAGCCGGCCCCTTCCAGGGACAAATTGCCCGCCACCCGGACGCGCCCGGCAAGCCCGGGCGGGAAAAAGCCCAGGGTCTCCAGGTCTTCCGGGGCCACTCTGGCCCCGAACGCGCCGGCCAGATGCACGGCGGCCAAGTCGGCCGGTCCGAGCCCAGCCGCGTCCAGAAGACTTGCCAGCGCCAGGTTGCAGGCCGCCTTGACCTTGAGCAGCTCTTCCACGTCCGAGGCCCACAGCCGGTAGCCGCCGGTCTCGAAACAGGCTTCGCCGTCCGCGGCCGAGACCCGGGCAGCCAGCCGGGCGGCAAGGGGGGTCGCCGGGGTCTGGACGAAGTGCCCGCCCCTGTCAAGCACGCCCTGCTCCACCAACCGGGCCGCCAGGGCCAGGTAGCCAGGTCCGGCAATGGCCGCAGCCCGGCCGGAAGCGGACACAGGGGACGGATCGAACAGCACCGGCACGAGCCCGGTCGGCGCCAGGGTGAAATCCACGGCCACGCCCGGCCCGGCCAAGGCGCCCTGGGCCAGGCCCACGCCCTCCAAGGCCGGCCCCAACGGAGCGCTGGTGGCCAAAAACCGATCCGGGCCAAGGCCCAGGATCATTTCGGCATTGGTACCGAGATCGGCCAACAGAAACGGATAGTCCACGCCCCGCCGGACCAGCATGGCGAGCCCGGCCGAAAGGTCCGCGCCCACAAACGGCCCCAGAAGCGGCGGAATATAGGCTTCCGGTAGCCCCGGCGCCAGCCGGACCGCCTCTCCGGCCCGCCAGGCCAGGCCGTACGGGGCATGGGCCAGGCCGGCCAACGGCTTGTCGCACAGTATCGAGACCATGGCCGGATTGCCGGCCACGCACAGCGTCGTCACCGGGGCGCCGGCCTGGTCGCACAGCCCGGTCAGCACGTCGCACACCAGCCGGCGCAGGTAGTCCCCGCCCCCCGGCTCCAGGGCAAAGGCCAACCGGGACACGACCTCGCCCCCGGCTCCAAGCTGGGGATTAACGCCCCGGCCCTCGGCCACGGTCCGGCCGTCGGACAAATCCAACAGTCGCCAGGCCAGGCCGGTGGTGCCGAGATCCACGGCCAGCCCCAAAGGGCCGGCGGCCGGGGTCTCCGCGGACGCGACCCGGGCGCGGTCATAGGCCGGGGCCGGCCCGGAATCCTCCAGGACCAAGCATGCGCCGCCCTGGGCCGGATGCAGGCAAGCCAGCCGGTAGCCCTGGGCCAGGGCGTCGGGTCCGAGCTTACGGTTTTCGGCCGGCAAAGGAGCCGGGGCGGGCGAGGCAAACCGGACCCGGCAGCGGCCGCACCGGCCAAGCCCCGCGCACAGGGGCGCGCCCACAAAATAGCCGGCCCGAAACAAAGCCCTGGCCAAGGTCTCGCCGGGCCAAAAGGGGATCGTTTTTTCCCCAAGCGATGTTTGCACCTGGAAATGATTCTGCATTTTCAATCACGCCCGGGCTTTTTTCCGTTTTTGGTCACAGGCCGTCCAAAACCGCAATTGTTTCAATTTCTTCACGCGGCAAATCATTCTTGACAGATGTGTGGGATGCTTTTAGACAAAAAGCAATCTTCCGGATCAAATCAGGCGATCTTAGCACAAAATGATCGATCGTCAATGCGCCGCGGCAAAGCCGCGACCGTGGGCAATACCGGCCCCCGGGGGACGGAAGCGTTTTTCGGAGGTTACGTGAAAGGCGGCCCCGGCCGGTAACTCCAGCAAGGAGGAAGGATTTTGACCGACGCGCACGCACACGCCAACACTCGCCAGAAGCTCAAACCCCTCGTCATCCTGGCGACCATGGTCCTCGTCATGACGGGCTGTTCCCAAAAAAACAAAACCTACTCGTATCAGTTCGACGAATACCAAGGCTTCTCGGCTCGCAACGACTTCATCACCAAATCCGATCCCGAGGCCAGACTCCTGGCCGAGGCTGACCAGAACGTCCTCTCCGTCAATCTCTTCGATCAAAACGCGGCCCCCAAGCGGAAAGCCAACAATGAAAAGCTGTTGAGCGACAATCTTTTCGAGCTGGCCGCAGTGCACCGCAAGGGCGGCGTGTTCGATCGCATGCTACGCACCGCTTCCACCCAGATCGGCCGACCGTACCGCTCCGGCGGCTGCGATCCCAGCACCGGTTTCGATTGTTCCGGATTCACCACCTGGGTTTTCAACAAGTACGGCATCCATCTGCCCCGCTCGTCCCGCGAGCAGTTCCAGACCGGCACCACCGTGGCCAAAAACAAACTCCGCAAAGGCGACCTCGTCTTTTTCCGCTCCAAACGCGGCATCAACCACGTGGGCATCTATCTGGAAAACGGAAAATTTATCCACAGCGCCAGCCATGGCAAGTCCGTGACCATCAGCCACCTCGAAGAAGACTATTGGAGAACGCATTATGCCGGAGGCCGCCGGGTCTTCTAGCGTCCCGCGCGACGCACCAAGGCACAGGCCACTGCAGGCGGGTTTCCCAACAACGGGGAGCCCGCCTTCGCGTCTGCCCCCCCGTATCGCGTCCCGACTGCCGCTGCCNGTCCTGTTTNTGGCCCTTGTCCTGCTGGCCCTGCCGGNCCGGAGNCTGGCCGGCAAGCACNCCACGCCGGCATCCCGATCCCACCACGANCCNTTNGGCCNNATCGAGGCGGACGCGGCCGCTGATCCCGCCCTGCGCCAGGAACTGCGCGCGGTCAGCCTCAATTTCTACGACACGGTCACGGCGAAGACCCTTGCCCGCCTGGGGCATAATCCCCGCCATCGCCGCACGGACCTCATCCTGACCCCGGGCGAGGCCTACCGTGACCAGATTCGCACCGATGCCTTGAACCGACTGCGCGCGGCGGGTGCCGATCTGTCCACCAGCCAGTATTTCGTCTACGCCGACCGCAATCCGACCATCCAGATCATTTTCCTGGCCTTTTATGACGCCGCCGCCCAGACCGTTAGGCTACTCGGCGCGGATTTCATCTCTTCGGGCAAGCTGCGCCCGGGCGAGGATTCGTTCCTGACCCCGGTCGGCGTCTTCGAGAACCTGCCGGACAATTGGGGCTACCGGGCCCAGGGCACGAAAAACAGCAAAGGCTGGCGAGGCCTGGGCGCCCACGGCAGCCGGGTGTGGGATTTCGGCTACCAGCAGGCCCCGCGCCAGTTCCGCCAGGGCGTCTACGACAGCCAGATGCGCCTGCTCATGCACGCCACCGACCCGGACCAGGGCGAACCGCGCCTGGGCGGCCCGGATTCCAAGGGCTGCGTGCGTATTTCGGCCGCGGCCAACGCCTTCCTTGATCGACGCGGCATCCTGGACCGCCACTACGAGGCCCTGGTCGGCGCCGAGGCCGACCACGACCTGTGGCTGTTGCGCGCCGACCGGGACGTGACGCCCCATTCCGGCAGCTATCTGGTGGTGGGTGATTCGTCCATGAGCAGCGCCTCGCGCTAGCCTGCCCCGCCATGCCAAGCCTCACCGACCGCGCCGACCGGCATGTGATCATCGACCGCCGACCCGGCCGTTACCTGTCGTTTCCGGATGTGGGCCTCGATGCGGCAGGCAACCTTGTGGTCGTCTACCGCGAGGCCGAGGAACACGTGGCCGAACAGGCGGCCAAGCTTCTCGTCTGCCGTAGCGCCGATGCCGGCCGCACCTGGTCAGCCCCGGAAATCCTCAACGACCACCACGGCCACTGTCCGCGCCTGACCCGGCTCCCGAACGGCGCCCTGGTGATCCTCGACGACGCCACCCATGCCCTGTACCGCGCGGACGCGCCCGGCGAGGCCTTTGTCCGGACGCTCTACGCCGGCCCGGTCATGCCCCTGCCCGACCACCTGATCGTCCTCGCCCCCGACCGCTGGCTCACGGCCGGTCACAGCCACCGGGGCAGTTTTCCCCACCCGACCACGCGCCAGCCCACGTCCGAGGAACTGACATTTCTGTCCACCGATGCGGGAAAAACCTTCGCCCCGCTGTCGATCCTGGCCTACGACCCATTTCTGGTCTTATGCGAGGCCTCCATGGTCCGGTTGCCGGACGGGCGCATCCTGGCGCTCCTGCGGGAAAATTCCTTTGTCTACGAGCCCATGTACGCGGTGCTGAGCGCTGATGACGGCAACACCTGGAGCCTGCCCCGGCCCACCCCCCTGATCGGGCACCGGCCGAGCCTCGGCCTGACGCGGACCGGCCAACTCCTCGTCACGTATCGCAATGTGGGCCCGGACCCGGGCACGGCCGCCTGGCTGGGTGACCTCGACACGCTCCTGACCGACTTTGCCGTGGCCGGCCGCGCGCCCGAGCCCAACGAGCTGCGCCTGACCGATGCGGGGCTCGTCATCAACAATCCGGCCGGCGCCACCCATGGCGCCCGTTTCGCCTTGCGCCCGCTGACCTTTCCCGAGCGGGCCCGGGCCAGGCTCACGGCCACGGTGCGCGTGGATGCGGCCGAGGGGCAGGCCTGCGGCATCCGGTTCGGCGGGCGCTGGTGGCGGCTTTTCCCGGACCGCCTGGAGGTGGAGGATCGCGCGCCCCTGGCCTGGGAACCCGGCCGGTTCCACGACCTTGTCCTCACCTACTGCCGGGGTCTCGTGACCCTGTCCGTGGACGGCCGACGCCGGGCGCGACTGCGGGTGGATGCCCGGGCCGCCGACACCCGGCCCATCCTTTTCGGGACGCCCTCGATGACCACGGAAAACGCCGGCCGCCATGTCTGGCGGGCGCTGACGCTCGAAACCCGGGAACCGCGCTACGAACGGCACTACCTTTGGTCCTGGACGCATCGCGACGGCCTGCCCGACGCCTGGAGCCGCGCCCAGGTGCTGGAGCTCGACAACGACCGGTTCGCGGCCTTTGGCGATTTCGGCTATTCCGGCTGGGTGGAGCTGCCGGACGGACGGTTTTTTTGCGCCTACCACCACGGCGACGGCGCGGCGGCCGATTACGAGCGCAACCGCTCCAGCCACATCCGGGGCGTCTGGTTCACGGCGGCGGATTTCAAATCCTCAGTGCGGCTAGCCTTGCGCACCTAGCCTTCGAACACCTGGCCCGGTTCGGGCAAAAGCGCCCGTAGCGGCGCCTCGGCCAGGGTCCGGCGGATATCCGCCCCCCGGTCCCGGCGCACGTCCCGGCGCACATGGACCAGGGCCAACGTCTCAACCCAGGCCTCACCAGCCAGATTCAGGGATTCCTCCACCGAGCCATGCCCGGGCGCGCCCCCGGTCAGGCCGTACGCCTCGAACACGGCCAATGCGCAGCCAGACGCCAGTTCCCGGCAAGCCGGGCCGCACCGGCCGTCGCCACTGTAAAAAAACGCCCCGCGCTCGGTTTCGAGGCGCAAGGCCAGACATGGCGCGCCGTGTTCGGTGGCGGCCGTCCGAGCCGGGAATCCGGCCAGGGAAAAGGCCTCGCCCGGCACCACGGCCAGAGGCCTGACGGCAAAGCCCAGTTTCTCGCGCAGGTGCGGATACGCCAGGTCCAGGACGGCCAAGACACGGCTCATCGACTCCGGGCCGCCGAAGACAGGCAGTTCCCGGGTGCGCCCGGCCTCCTGGAGTCGGGCCACGAGCCAGGGCAGGCCGAAAAAATGGTCGCCGTGAAAATGAGAGATCCAGACCGCGTCCGGTCCGGCTTCCCGATCCGCCACGGACAGCGTCGGGCAGGCGAAATACGCGGCGGCGGCCGTGAAACCGCAGTCGAGCAGTACCGTGGCCCGGGCACCGCCGGTCAGGCCGGCCAAAAAAAGACTCGTGTTCGGCACGCTGTCGTCAAAGGCCTCGCCCACTCCGACAAAGGTCACCCGCATGGCGCAACAGTCCCCCATTCTTGCAAACGTGGCATTTTTCCGCCAAGATAGACCAAAGATTCCACGCCCTCAACCGCAACCGACCACACTCGATCCGACCCGACAAGGAGCTTCCATGCAACGCCGCGTCACCCAGATCGAAAGCATCCGGGTGCTGGCCATGGCCGGCATCTTCTTCTACCACCTTTGGAGCGTGCTGCCCGAAGGTGGCAGCCAGAATTTCCTCGGCCCCATACTCGGCGACATCCTGAGCCAAGGCTACCTCGGGGTGGTCGTCTTCAACGCCATCACCGGCTTTGTCCTCACCTTGCCCCATGCCGCTCCGGGCGCCAAGCCCCCCCTGGGCCTGGTCGACTTTTTCCGCCGCCGCTTCGGCCGCATCATGCCCCAATACTACCTGTCCCTGGCCCTGTGGAGCGTGGTCGCTCTGGTCTTTGGCGCCCTGCCTCTGGCCGCCCTGGGGAGCTGCGTGGTCGAAAAACTCTTTTTCGTCCAAACATTCGATCCGAAGCGGTTTTTCTGTCTGGAGCCGGCGCTTTGGTGGATGGGACTTTTGGCCCAATTCTATTTGGCCTTTCCGCTCCTGCTGCGCCTGTTCCAGAAAGTCGGCCCAGGCCGGGCCACCGGGTACTGCCTGGGCGGATGCTGGGGCTTGTGGCTGGTGCTGTCCCTTTGCGCCAAGCAGAGCGATACCGCCGCCCTGCTCGACTACATGTTCTACTTCAACCTGCCCTACCGCCTGCCCGAATTCGCCCTGGGCATGGCCTTCGCCATCGTCTGGAAGGACCGGGCCGCCAATCCGCGCCCCAAGGACCTCGCCAGCGGCATGCCGGTCTCCTGGCTGCTCGGCTTTGCCGGACTCACCTATTTCGCCTTGCCACTATCGGTGCTGCTCAAAAACGCCCTGCCCATGCCCTTTGCCCATATCCTGCTCACGGCCGCCTGCGTGGGCCTGGCCGGACTGCTGTTCGCCTGGCCGGCCATGGCCCGTCTGGGCGCTAAGCCCGCCATCGCCGCCGCGGCCGCCGCGTCCTACAGTTTCTATCTGCTCCACCAGCCCTTGCTCGGCTACGGCGCCGACCTGCTGCGCGGGCATCTAGCGCCGTTCACGGCCATGGTGCTGCTCGGCGTGGTGAGCCTGCCCGTATCGTACGTCCTGGCCCGGTACCAGGACCGGTTGGTGGCGGCCTTCCAGGCCCGGGGCAAGGCAAAGCCCAAGGCTCCGTCCACTCAGACGGCATAATAAAAGCAACGGGGCTCTGATAAAAAGCCTCGTGCTCGCAAGGATTCTTCGAAAGGGATTCCAAAGGGCGGAAGCCCTTTGGCCGCCGGAGGCTTCTCCCCACCTCCCCCCCTCACACCGGCCCAGCTAGGATTCGGGGCCGAGTTCCTTGAGGGTGACGAGCTTGATGTGGGGATCGCGTTCCCTGGCCCACAGGCGCAGGGCTTCGAGGGTCTCGCCGTAGGGATGGCCGATGGCGATGGCTCGGCCGTGCTTGAGAGCGAGGCGCTCGGCGGTCTTGAGCTGGCCGAGGATGGTGCGGGCGTTGCGCACGTTGTCGAGGAAGACGGCCCGGCGGTACAGGGGCACACCGGCCGTATGGGCCGCTTCGGGCGCGGCGCTGGTGGCCGAGGTGACCGAGTCCAGGAAAAAGAGCCCCTTGGCCCGAAGCACCTGCATCACCGTGGCCATGCCAGCGGCGTATTCGGTGAAGGCCGAGCCCATGTGGTTGTTGATGCCCACGGCATTGGGCAGCTGGGCCAAGTTTTCGGTCAGCTGGGTCCTGATCCGCTCGGCGTCCATGTCCGTGAACACTGCCCCGGGGCCGGGATTGACCCTCGGGTAGGAACCGGGTTGCATGGGCTGGTGCAGGATGATTTCGGTGCCGTGCTCGGCGGCCAGGTTGGCAACGAAGCGGGTGCGCGGCCGGTTGGGCAGAATGGCCATGGTGACCGGGAACGGCAGTTCGGTCAGATTTTTGGCGAAGACCGGGTGATCGCCCATGTCGTCGATGACGACCACCATCATGGGGCCCCGGTCGGCTTCCCGGGGATTGGTCACGGGCTCGATGTCGGCGCTCGACGCGGCGCTTTGCACCGCGTTTGGGGAAGGCCGCTCCACCTTGGCCCGCACTTCCGGGCCATCCGCGATCACACGCGACCGGTCCTCCCGGGCGGACAAGTGTTCCTCGAAGGGCAGGTCCCGGGGCGGGCCGTCGGCGCTCCGGGCGACCGAACCATTGGCCGTGTCGGCGCCGGCGTGGCTTTTGGCCGCTGGCGCCGGGCGGGAGTGCTTGTGGGCGGTCTGGCCGGCCGTGTGCGGGGCAAGCTCTCCGGCGAGCGCGGCGAGCCGTTTGGGCAGCAGTTGTTGCGGTCCGAGCAGCAGCAGGCCGAGGACAAGGAAGGTCACGGCCAGGGCCAGAGAAACCAGGACCAGGAAGAGGGGCTTGCCGGCGGAAGAAACGGCGGACCGTTTCTTCCCCGACTTTCGCGGCTTGCGCGGCTTGGCCGGCGCCGAAGTCCCCCCCTTTTTGGAAGCGGGAGTCATGGAGGAGGTCTTCCGTTTGCGCGTTTTAGGAGGAGACGAGCTTGATCGGGAAATACTTCACCAATTCCAAGGCTAATTTGAGCTGGTTGTCCCGTTCGAGCTGATCAAGCAGTTTCTGCTTGGGATCGTCGGTGGGCTCACTCTTCTTTTTGCGCTTGTTTTCCAAATGCCGGGACAGATCGCGCTCGCGGAACTGGTGGTTGGCCGACAGCTTGTCACGATCGGAATCGGAATCCTGCAAGGGCACCATGAAGTCGGGTTCGATGCCCTCGGCCTGGATGGAACGGCCGTTGGGCGTATAGTACAGGGCCGTGGTCAGTTTGATGCCCGAGCCGTCGGACAGCGGGATGACGGTTTGCACCGAGCCCTTGCCGAAGGTCTTTTCCCCGACCAGGATGGCGCGCTTGTGATCCTTGAGGGCGCCGGCCACGATTTCCGAGGCCGAGGCGGAACCGGCATTGATGAGCACGACCAGGGGCGATTTCAGGTCCAGGCCGTCGCCCTTGGCCTCGAAATCCTTTTGCTGATCGGCATTCTTGCCCTTGATGGACACGATCTTGCCCNAGGGCAGGAACACGTCGGAAACGTTGACCGCCTGTTCCAGGAGCCCGCCGGGATTGTTGCGCAAGTCAAGGATGACGCCTTTGAGCGTCTTGCCGCCCTTCTGGTAGTCGGTCAGGGCCTGGCGGAGTTCGGGCGTGGTATTTTCGTTGAAGCGGGTCAGCCGGATATAAAGGATGCCCGGATCGATCTCGTTGCTTTTGACGCTGATGATGGGNATGGTGTCCCGCACCACCTTGACCTTGAAGGGCTTTTGCTGATCCTTGTGCAGCATGGTCAAATTGACGGGCTTGCCCTTGGGGCCCCGGATCTTTTGCACGGCGTCGACCAGGGTCATGTCCTGGGTGGATTCGCCCTCGATTTCGAGAATCAGGTCGCCGGCCTTGATACCGGCCTTGTCGGCCGGGGTGTCGTCAATGGGGGAAATGACCGTAAGCCGGCCATTTTCCATGCTGATTTCGATGCCGATGCCCCCGAACTCGCCCGAGGTGCTGACCTGCATCTCCTTGAATTCGTCCTTGCTCAAAAAGCTCGAATGGGGATCGAGCTGCTGGAGCATGCCGACAATGGCCCCGTCGATGAGTTCGTTGCGGGTCACCGGCTTCACATAATGATTTTCGACCAGATCCATGACCTGGCTGAAGCGCTTGAGCGGGGCGAAGCGGTCCTCTTCCGGTTTGGCGGCCACGGCGCCGGACACGAGGGCCAGGCTGACAAGCAGGGAACAAGACACTTTGGTCAAAAGACGCATAGAATCCTCCACGAAACCGAGCGGACCGTCTCCCTTGGGATGACGGCCGGCCCCCGGCGCCTCGCCCGACGCGCCCTAGGGGCTCGCGGCGAACCACTCAGTCGGATTAAGGGCTTTTTCTCGAAAACGCAATTCGAAATAGACCCCGGCCCCTGCGGCCGGGGGGCAGGCTCCGGCTGGCCCGAGCAGCGTCTCCGGGGTCACCGGATCGCCTACGGCAACATCGGTTCGGGCCAGAAAAGCGTAAACGGTATGGCAAGCGGGACCATGGGACACAATAACCACCCGACCGAGGCCGCGCAACACGCCCGCGAACACGACCTGCCCATTTCCGGCCGCCCGCACGGGCTCGCCGGCAGCCGTGGCCATGACCAGTCCCGGCAGCGCCTTTCGCGTGCCGCCGCCAACCAGGCGTCCCCGGGCCGGCCAGGACAAGGCTCCCGGATGCATCACCGGGCAGGTGTCGCCGTCGGCCGTTGCGGTAGCTTCGCCGCCCGAGGGCCCAAGGAGCAAGCCGTCCAGAGCGCCGAGCCGGGCGTCCACCGGACCCGCCGCACCGGTTTCGGCCTCGGGCAGGCCACTGGCCAGTCCTTCCCGGACGGCGCCACCCGGGCCGACCGCCTGGAACAGGGCCGCGGTCCAGGTGGCGCGGCGATCACTCGCCGCCCAGTCGGCCGACTCCAGACCTCGGGCCGCAGCCAGGGCGGCCACGCGTTCGGGCCACAGCGCGGCCAGCAAGGCGGCCCGGCCGGCCCGGCTCTCCCGATCCTCGGCAGCGCCGTGCGCCAGAGCTGTCCCCACCGCCGCCCACAGGGCGACCAGACAAAAAAGCGACACCATGAACCGTTTCATGGCAAAAAGCGTTCCAGCGGGCACTCGCGGCAACGCGGTCCCCGGGGACGACACCAGACATGGCCCACCCGCACGAGCAGGGCGTGCAGTTCGTTGTACAGGGGCACATCCGGCGGCAAGGCGTCCATGAACAGTTCCCGCAGCGTCTCGTAGTCGACGTCTTCGGCGACCAAGGCATGGCGCTGGCAGATGCGGGCCGTGTAGGCATCCACCACGAAACTCGGCTGGCCCAAGGCGTAGAGCACGATGCTGTCGGCGGTTTCCGGTCCCACGCCCGACACGGCCAGAAGCTTTTGCCGGGCGGATTCCATGTCCTCGGCCGCCAGCCGGTCGATCGCGCCGTCATAGTCCCGGACGAGGAGCCCGAGCAAATTCCTGAGGCGCTTGGCCTTGAGCCGGTAATACCCGGCCGGCCGGATGCGCTCGGCCAGTTCGGCCTCGGGTAGGGCAAACAGGGTGTGGGCGTCGAAGGGGCCGGCGGCCTTGAGCGCGGCAATGGCCCGGGCCGCGTTGGCCCAGTTGGTGTTCTGGGTCAGCACCGCCCCCACCGCCACCTCGAAAGGCGTTTCGGCCGGCCACCAACGGCTGGGGCCCAGGGCGTCCAGCATGGCGTGGAACATATTGAGGAACAAGGTCTGATGTCGCATAGGCCCGGCACGGTGTCATCGTGTCCGGCAGGGGTGCCGGCGTTTGCGTTGTACCGGGAAAAGNNGCTTCTTGACAGCCCCCTTCCGCCNNCTNGCGCACNCGGCCCGGTAAGCGCCGCCGCGGGGGCCGGGGCATGTTCGAGCNAGCCATCGCAGGATACGAAGCCGAAAACTCGAATCGCGGCCCAGCCCCCAACGTCGGCAGACGTCCAGGAGNNTTGGTTCTAGCCCAACCTGGAAAACGTGTCTGCACGGGAAAACCCGGACAACGTGTGGGCAAATCGTACNCCCCGCCTAGAGGAGGCGCTGCAAGGCGATGGCGTGCTTGCGCAGNGCCTTCATNCCGGAAAGTTCAAGCTTTTCGATGATNCGCGCGCAGTAGGTCTCCACGGTNCGGCTGCCGATCCCCAGGGCCGCGGCGATTTCCGCGCTCCCCTCGCCCCGGCCCAGCCGGGCCAGAATCTGACTTTCCCGCTCGCTGAGTTCCCGGCCGGCCCCCTCGGTGGTCGGGGGCAAGGTGCGCCGGGCCAGGATCTGGGCCGCCTGGGGACTGACGAAACGCCGACCGGCCATGACCGTGGCCACGGCCTCGAGCAACACTTCCGGAGCCTCTCGCTTGGTAACATAGCCCTGGGCCCCGGCCTGAAACGCCCGCTCGATGGTTTCCGGCACCTCGTGCATGGAATACACGACGGCAGGCAGGTCCCGCGCGGCCAGTTCGGCCAAAAGATCCAGCCCGCTCCCGTCGCCCAGGGACAGATCGACCAGCGCCAGATCGATATTCCCTTGTTCCAGGCAACGCCGCGCCTCGGCCACGTCCTCAACCGCGCCGCCGATCACGTGCTTACCCACGGCAAGCAGCAATCCCACGCCCTGGCGTATGGCCGGATGGTCATCCACCAGCAAAATCCGATAGCCCTCTCCGGCCGTGTGCCTCATCGGGAGATCCTCCCGGAAAAACGCCGACGGTCTTGCCTGCGTTGCCCGGCCCAGAAAGCCGGATCGCACCGGGGCATACCTCGACACGGACGCACCCATCCCGCGCGAGTTGTCCTCGGGATGCGCAACAGCGAACGGCCGGCTCGCGGGGAAAAAGCCTGGTGGTTCGACATAGGGGGACGCACTCAAGTTTGGCCCTCCGGCACCACCAGCACGTCTTTCCCGGACAGGCTCGCTGGTTGGCACACGGCGGGGTTCACGTTAGGGTATGGAGGTTTGCCATTTGGATCAAGCCCCCTGCTTGCCCCTTGCGGCCCAGGGCTGCCCGGGGCAACCAGCCCGGGGGCGACTTTGCAAAGACGCGGCCCTCGTGTAAGCCTCGACACGGCTACTTCCGGCCCAACACCGTCACTGGAGCGCGCCATGTCCGCCGTTCTTGTCTATTGTACCACAGCCTCACCCGAACAGGCCGAAAGCATCGGCCGGACCCTGGTCGAGGAACGTCTGGCTGCCTGCGTCAACATCCTGCCCGGCATGCGCTCCATCTACCACTGGCAAGGGGCCATCGAGACGGCCACGGAAGCCGTGCTCATCGCCAAGACCCGCGCGGACCAGGCTGAGGCCTTGCTCGCCCGGATCAAGGCCCTGCACACCTACGAAGTGCCGTGCGCCGTGGTCCTGCCCATCCAGGGCGGGCTGCCGGAATTTNTGGGCTGGATCGACACCGAAACCGCATCCCCGACCGTTTGACCGATCTGAAAGGAGATTTCGTCCATGCGCATCCTCGTCTCGGGCTCCCTGGCCTACGACCGCATCATGAGCTTTCCGGGCAGCTTCGCCGATCATATCCTGCCCGAAAAAATACATATCCTGAATGTCTGCTTTCTGGTCAGCGGNCTGGAGGAAAAATTCGGCGGCACCGCCGGCAACATCGCCTATAGCCTGAAGCTGCTTGGCGAAAANCCCACCATCCTCGGCTGCGCCGGCAAGGATTTCGCCGCCTACGAGGCCTGGCTGCGCCACAATGGCCTGCCTCTGGACGGCATCCGACGNGTCAACGGCGAATTCACCGCCGGGGCCTACATCACCACCGACCGCAGCGACAACCAGATCACCGGTTTCAATCCCGGGGCCATGAAACAGCCCTGCAACTATCCCCTGGACGACTGCGACCCGGCCGATACCCTGGTCATCGTCGCCCCGGGCAACCTGGACGACATGCAGGAGTACCCGCGCCACTGCAAACAGCACGGCATCCCTTGCATCGTGGACCCGGGCCAGAACATCACGGCGTTTTCCGGCGACCAGCTCNCGGAAATGCTGACCGACGCCGCCTACCTCATCTCCAACGACTACGAACTCCAGCTCATCGAAAACGCCACCAAGCTCAGCCTGGCCGAAATCCGGGCCAAGGCGGCCACCGTCATCACCACCCTGGGCGAAAACGGTTCCATCATCCGGCAAGGCGACCAGGAGACCCACATTCCGCCCTGCCCGGTAACCGAGGTCCAGGACCCGACCGGCGCCGGCGATGCTTTCCGGGCCGGTTTCATCAAGGGGTTGGTCCTCGGTAAAAATCCGGTCGAGGCGGCCAAGCTCGGCTCGGTGTCCGCGGCCTACGCCGTGGAACGCCACGGCACGCAAGAGCATCAATACACCTGGAACGCCTTTTGCGACCGGTACGCGGCCCTTTTCGGCCCGCTTGAGCCCGCGCGTTCCTAACGAGACCACGCCGGAGGCCTCCGCACCGCCCAGGAAGCACTCCGGCGGGTCGATCCCCGGGCGGCCACACCCTCTCCGGTCGCCCGGGACAGCAAGGAGGCGAACATGCGCAAGGGAACCGAAGCCAAAACACCCATCGTGGTGCGTCCCGAAGCGGTGGAATGCTACCTGCGCCAGGCCTTCGGCCCGGACGCCCGGCTCATCGGCGTGTGCGAAATGGGCGTCGACGACCAGGGCATGAAGGAATTCGGCTACGGCAAACCCGTGTGCCTGACCTTCGAGGCCGGAGGCAAAACCCAAAGCGGCGTGCTCTCCATCATGCGCGGGGACAAGTACGGCCACCAGTTCTACTGGGACCGGGCCGCCATCCTCATGTTCCAGCACGATGCCGGCGCCCGGATGGAAAAGCACGTCCGGCCCCTTAGCCTGGGCTATTTCGACACCGCCGACCGGCTGATCCCGGTCAAGGCGCCCAAGGAATTTTTCATCCTGAGCGAAAAAGCCCCGGGCTATGACTATTACCTCGACTTGGCCCGCATCCGCAAAACCGGCCTCGAACCGCGCGATCTGGACATGGCCCAAGGCTTCGCCACCTGGCTGGCCCGAGTCCACGGCCAGAAAAAAGACGATCCCGACCTCTACCTGCGCCGCATCCGCAATCTGATCGGGGCCTCGGAGTGCATCTTCGGCCTGGTGGACGCCTATCCCTATCCCTACGAGCTTTTCCCGCCTGAACGCTTCGCCGCCCTGGAAAAACGCATTGTCGACTGGCGCTGGAAACTGCGCGGCTTCACCCACCGCCTGGCCCAGGTGCACGGCGATTTCCACCCCTGGAACGTGCTTGTCCAGGAAGACGGCGTGAAGCGTGACTTCGCGGTCCTCGACCGCAGCCGGGGCGAATGGGGCGAACCGGCCGACGACGTGGCCACCATGAGCCTCAACTACGTGCTGTTCGGGCTCTACGACCAGCCCACGCTCGCCGGGGACTTCGAACGGCTCTACCGGACCTTCTGGGACACCTATCTGGAGGCGACCGGCGATACCGAAATGCTCGCGGTCATCGCGCCCTTTTTCGTCTTTCGCGGCCTGGTCATCGCCTCGCCCCAATGGTACCCGGGGCATCCGCTGCCGGTGCGCCAGGGACTGCTGCGCTTCCTCGAAAACGTGCTGTCCGAGGACCGGTTCGACTACCGCGACTGCAACCGGTACATGGCGGGATGACCGCCGGCGCCGCCATCTGGTTCACGGGCCTGCCCGGCTCGGGCAAAAGCGCCCTGGCCCGGGCCGTGGCCGAGGTGCTGACCGGTCGCGGCCGGCCCGTGACCTGGCTCTCCCTGGACGCCCGGCGCAAGTCCTATTTCCCGAACCCCACCTACGACGCGGCCGAACGCGCGCAGGCCTACGACCGCTTTGTCGCCGAAGCCGCCGCACTGGCCGCCGCCGGCCGGATCGTGCTCATGGACGCCTCGGCCCCCAAACGGGCCATGCGCGACATGGCCCGGACGCGCATCCCAGCCTTTGCCGAAGTCCACGTGCGCTGCTCCCTGGAAACAGCCATGGCCCGGGAAGCGGCCCGGCCCCAGGGACTCGTCATGGCCGGGCTCTATGCCAAGGCCCTGGAACGCCGGGCCACGGGCCGGCAATTTCCGGGACTGGGGCAGGTCATCGGCGTGGATGTGCCGTTCGAGGAAAATCCGCAGGCCGAATGCGTGGTGGATGCCGAACACCTGGACATCACCCAGGAGCGCGACGCTGTTTTAACCTTTTTGGACGACTGGCTGGGAGAGGGATGAGGGGGAACGGCGTTGGAGACGCCTCCGGCGGCCAAAGGGTTACACCCTTTGGGATCCTTTCTGATGCAGGCGCCCCAATGCGTTGTTACCATGTGGACACGTCTGCACTGCCACTGGAATAAAAGGGCCAAACAACAGGTGTAACGCGCTTGGGTCAGTCTGCGTCGCCCTCACCGCTACCGAGAAAAATTTTCCGGTCCGGGCTCAATAGATCCGGGTACCCGGCAAAACTTCGCGCTCGGGCGCAAGCAACACCATGCCCTGCTCGGTATCGGCGCCCAGGATAAGCACTTCCGAGCGAAATCCGGCAATGCGCTTGGGGGCAAAATTGACCACCCCCACCACCAGCCGGCCGGGCAGTTCC
>JGI20225J20221_1000961_pt1 | contig 36469 bp, 30 predicted proteins | sample BioMet4_FD_20221 | JGI IMG/M metagenome (IMG submission 20221)
ATCCCTTTCATGAAAACATGACGTTAGGTGATATTATTTTCAGGGCCGGTGGTTTCCTTGAAGATGCAGATGTAGCTTTTGTCGAATTAAGCCGGAGGTTGAGTTATGACGAAGCCTCCAAAGTTTCCAATAAACTGAATGATATTCACATATTTAACCTTACGCGTGATTTGAAGCTAACGCCAAGGGATGCCTCTTTTAAACTAAAACCTTTCGATGAAGTGTATGTCCGCCGTGCCCCGGGTTTCCGGGAACAGGGAACTATCATGGTTACCGGTGAAGTAACTTATGCCGGGACATACAGCATTTCCAACAAGAATGAAAGGATTTCGGATGTTATAAAAAGGGCCGGGGGTGTAATTCCGGGGGCCTACATTAAAGGGGCCACATTGATGCGTACCCGTCAGTTATCTACGGCTGAAATGGAAAAGAAAAAGCAGCTTCTACGTCTTGATTCACTTGCTCAAAATGGTATTCCGGAAGACATACAATCTTATGCTGTTGGCATTGAATTGGATAAAATTCTTGCTAATCCGGGTAATTCTTTTGACCTGTTGGTTCACCCCGGGGATGTCATTGATGTACCGAAAATATTGCAAACGGTTAAAGTATCAGGAAGTGTTTCCAATCCACTTGCTTTAACCTACGAGAAAAGACTGAGAATAAGAGGATATATCGACCGGGCCGGTGGTTTTACCTCTAAAGCGAAACGATCCAATATCTATGTGGTTTATGCAAACGGTACGAGTGCTTCCACGAAAGGTTGGCTTTTCCGGAGAAATCCTAAAGTAACGCCTGGAAGTGAGATTATTGTTCCTGCAAAAGCTGAGAAAAAAGGAGGTGATGATACCATGAAATGGATTTCCCTGGCCGGGATGATGAGTTCGGTGGCGGTATCGCTGGTAACATTGGTGAACCTGACGAAATAATTAGGAATTAATGGTTAATGGTCCACAAATAGACACAAATCATTAGGCAAATGAACACAAAAATCTCATTTGTGGTTATTTGTAGAACATTTGTGTGAATTTGTGGAAAAGGTCACTAAACCGTATTAAATCTTCGATGACCAAAGAAACTCAAATACTTGTATCACCGGATCCGGATAAAGAAATCGATTTCATTTACCCGGCACAGAAACTGTGGTCTGGCAGGAAGGTTATTCTTAAATGTATAATGATCTTCCTTATCGTTGGTGTTTTGGTTGCGTTTTTAAGTCCTAAGGAATACATGGCATCTTCAACAATGGTTCCCCAAGTGACGGACCCGAAGGCAAAATTAGGGGCCTTGTCAGGATTAGCAGCGATGGCAGGATTAAGTCTGAACAGTTTAGGTAGTTCCGAATTATCCCCATCCACTTATCCCGAGATAATTTCAAGCGTTCCTTTTCAGCTTGAATTAATGAATACCCCGTTGAATTTTAAGAGGATGAAGGAACCTGTTACGTTGTTTGATTACTATACCAAAATAAGATTAGCCAATCCTTTTATTAAATATACAGTAGGATTACCTTCTCTTATTGTCAAAGCCATCAAAGGGAAATCTGATGTTATTCATCAGGCTGATTCAACCGCTCTTTATGAACTGTCTGAAAAGCAAAAGGATGTTCAGAAGATCCTGGAGGAACAGGTTGGCGTCGCAGTTAATGATCAGAACGGTTACATTGTGGTTTGGTGCATTCTGCCTGAAGATTATGCCGCAGCTCAGTTGGCGAAAAAAACTCAGTTGTTGTTGCAGAAATATATCACAGAATTTAAAATTGAAAAAGCCAAAGCCAATCATGATTTTATAGAACAGCGTTATGAAGAGGCGAAGAAGAAATATCAACAGACTCAGGCGGCTTTGGCAAATTTTAAAGACAGGAATAAGAATGTTTCTATTAATGCAGTACGTTCAGAACAGGATCAATTATCTGCTGAATATACACTTGTTTTCGGCCTTTATTCTGAGTTAGCGAAAAAACTGGAGCAGGCTAAAATAGAAATAAAGGAAGAGACACCGGTCTTTACCATCATAAAACCTGTAGCCGTTCCTACCGAGAAATTCAAACCAAATCGTCCCTATATTATAGGAATCTTTGTATCCATTGGTTTTATATTTGGAATGGGGATTGTCTTGGGACGTGATTATGCATTTCGGGTAAAAAGAAAATGGAAAGAGGCCTCACGATAAATTACGAATTACGAATTACGAATTACGAATTACGAATTGGGAATTACGAGAATTAGGAATTAGGGAAAGGGAATCAGCGCATAAGAAGTATGGATCATATTTTGAGAAAGAATTTCAGTTATTTGTTTCTTTTGCAGACTGCCAATTATATCATTCCACTGATTCTTTTACCGTATCTTACTCATGTTTTAGGTGCAGAAAACTTTGGTAAAATATCTTTTGTACAGGCTTTTGTAGCCTATTTCATTTTAATAACTGAATATGGTTTTAATACCTCAGTAACCAGGGAAATTGTTCGATTCCGTGAGGATAAAATGAAACTGACCAGAGTATTCTGGACAACAACTATAACAAAGATTCTTTTTGCATTAGCAGGGTTAATAACCTTGGGGGTACTGTTTTCAATCAGCCCAAAATTGAGGATTATGAGTGGGTTGATTCTGATAGCTTTTACAGGCGTTTTATCATCCATTCTTTTTCCACTATGGCTATTTCAGGGTTTAGAGAAAATGGCCTACATCACCTGGTTAAATCTAATCCCCAGGGTTTTAGTGTTAGTTGGAACCTTGTTGTTTGTGAAAATGGAATCCGACTTTTTACTTGCCTTGGCGATACAATCAGGGGGCATCCTGCTCTCATCAATAGCTTGCTCTTTTTTAATAGTTAAACAAAAAATTGTTGGTTTTTATCTTCCTGATGGAAAAGATATTAAGTCAGCAATCACAGAAGGCTGGCATATTTTTATTTCCGGAGTTGCAACTAATTTTTACACGACAACGAACATTGTCGTATTGGGTTTCCTGACGAATGATGCAGTAGTTGGTGTATTTTCTGCTTCTGAAAAAATTGTAAGGTCAATTATTTCTTTATTATCATCCGTTAGCCAGGTTACTTTTCCAAGAATTAATAGTTATTATAAGGAATCGAAGGCCAAGGCTCTGGATTTTGGGAAAAAATTATTAGCGTTAAGTGGAATTATTGCATTGGGAATAGGATTTTTATTGTTTATTTCAGCACCTTTACTGGTACGAATACTTTTCGGATTGCCGCAATATGCTGAAACAATCAATATAATCCGGATTAGTAGTCTTTTGCCCTTTTTTGCAATCTGCAACGGCATTTTGGCGATAAATTTTCTGATCACATTTGATTTAAAAAAGCATTTGGCCGGAATAGTTGGGATCGGATGCATATTCAGCCTTTTATTCATTATTCCGGCAGTTTTGTTGGGTGAGGCCAAAGGTGTTGCGATAATTGCTGTTTTAACTGAAATTCTGATTTCTTTTCTATTATTAAAGGTTCTGAGACGACATAATATTTTAAATTTCTCAATAATTGGAAGGCTATAATGATTTTGAAGATTTTTTTTGAATTCATAATTCATAATTCGTAATTCCTCAATGGTTGTATTGCTTCTTACTGGCGCCATTGATATATCCACGTTCGATGTACCGTCAACATCGCTTACCAACATCCAGCTGCGCCTGTCCCAATATCTATCATCTATTTCCTATGCCATTGATCATTACAGCAAGATAACTCACATTGTCTTTTGTGAAAACACCGGTTTTCATTATGATTATTCCGGTTTAAAGAAGAGAGCACGATTGCAGGGTAAACAATTAGAGATCCTTTCCTTTAAAGGGGATTATTCATCCATAAAATTGAAAGGGAAAGGATATGGAGAAGGCGAAATTATTTCTTATGCTTTAAAAAACAGTGAAATAGTAAGATCCTGTTCTGTCTTTTATAAATTAACCGGAAGAGTCATAATCCGGAATATGGACAGGGTTATAACAAAGACATCATTTGAAAACGCTTTTGATTATCATCAAGGGAAGATATATAACCGGGAAAAGGATCATATTGAAACAATTTTTTTTAAGGCCAACAAAGATTTTTATTTGAAATATCTGAACGATAGTTATCTCGAAGTCGATGAAGGCCGGTTCATTTATTTGGAGCATCTTTTCTATTGGAGATTAAAAAAATTGAAACTTAATTCTTTTCCGATCTATCCCAGGATTTCCGGACAATCAGGAACTACCGGGAAACTCTACGATAAAGGTGTATGGGAACGAAATTTAGAGCGGGTTTATTATTTTAATGGTATTCATAAAATAGATAAAAATATCATTGAAAAAACTCTTGCAGCTTTATTCATCTTTGCTCTGACAGTATGGAGAAAACTGAAATGAACAAGTTACCACTGATTAGTATAATAACAGTGGTGTTTAATGAAGTTGAAACCATTGAACAAACTATAAAAAGTGTCTTAAGTCAAACTTATCCGAATAAAGAGTATATTATCATTGACGGGGGCAGTACCGATGGCACCCTAGACATCATCCTGCGTTATGAAGATCGTATTGATCATTGGATTAGTGAACCTGATCATGGGATCTTCGATGCAATGAATAAAGGCATCCAGATCGCGAAAGGAGATCTCATCGGAATCATTAATGCGGATGACTGGTATGAAAATGGAATTTTCAGTTGTATTGCCGAATGTTATAAAAATTCAACAAAACAAGTTTTGATTCATGGTTTGCTGAGAAATTACCAGGATGAACAGTTCTATTCTATAAAAGGAAATTCCACGAGGGTTTTGAGGTATGATATGATTCAACATCCGACATGTTTTATTCCAAAAGAACTTTATCAGACGTTCGGTTATTATGACACGCATTATAAATACTGTGCTGATTATGACCTTGTGCTTCGATATTTGAATAAAGGTGTTAAATTTAAATTCCTTGAGAAGGTAATTGCAAACTTCCGAATTGGAGGAGCATCTTTAAAGCCGCGAGCTCAAAGAGAAAAATATTATATTTTAAGAAGACACAAAGTAATATCAAGAAGTGAGGCATTGTTAAGAATTATCTCGTTATATGCCTCAACTTTGGTAAAAATGGTTAGTGGAAGAAAGGACTTTAATGGTCATTAGCAGGCATTAGTCATTAAAAGTCATTGAGGGTCATTAGTAGTCATTAAAAGCCATTGGTAAAGCCAATGGCAATAAATGAACTGACGATGAATGACAATAACATGATAGTGATTAGTAATAAATTATAGATGAAGGGCAGTTACGTAGGTTTCCTGATTTTTGTCACTCTTTTGGTGATATTCTATATGATACCGGACCCGGAGGGATTACAGAAACCTTTCAGGATCCTTTTAGCTGTCTCTTTTGTTTTTATTTTTATTGCTCAGTTTATTAATAAAGAATTAGGACTAAGAGACTTATTACCGGCAATTGGAGCAGGATGTTTACTGGTGATCATGTTAAACAGGAACACCATTGAAACTTCTTTTTTAAATGTCAGTCTGTGTCTGATCGGAATATTATCTCTTCCAATTCTAACCTTTAAATTGACAGAGATAAGAAGAACTAATTTGATTTATATTCATACCTTATGCCTGATCGGAATACTGATTCAATTCCTTGTTTTTTCTTCCAGGGATGGCAGGCCCACGTTGGCTTACGAAATCAATTTATCCGGGGCCTATCTTTTTCTTTTCTTTCTTTTTTCCGATGTGCTGAAATTAAGGCATGGTAAGATTGCAGTGATTCTCTTATCTCTTCTTACGCTAAGCAGGTTGCTGATTTTCAGCATCGTGCTTTTTTATCTGGTCAGATATTCAAAACCACTGTTTCAAAAATGGTTGTCGAAAATTAATGTCAGATTAATTGTTATTGCCAGTTATGTTCTCATTTCGATCTTTTCGTTATGGTATGTTGGGAATGTTAAGGCGAAAATTTCTTATGATAAAAGTGTCAAAAGATTGACCACCTTAAATGATGGATCCAATGCGTTGAGGTTCTTTGCCAATACCCTGGTGCTGGCTTCTGTTTACAACGCTCCATTGGAAGCCAAAACTCTGTTTGGTTACGGTAAAGTGGAAAATTTTATCAAGGCCACAAAAGATTCTCCGATTATGCCGCATGACGAACTGTTCGACGGTATTGTAGAGTTTGGAATAGTATCGGTCATATTCTTTTCGGTTTTTACGCTTTCGATCTATCAGAAATTTACCAATTACAACAACCTGGAAATTTTTCTTCCTGTTGTCCTTTATACTTTGATTCTTTGGGTGAGATTTTTACTGATCCCGAGCTTTGAAATGATTTTCATTCTCTTTATGCTCTATTTGTCCAGAAATGGAGAAGGGGAGAGGGTGAGAGATATGAGATATGAGATATGAGATATGAGTGATGAGTGATGAGTGATGAGTGATGAGTGATGAGTGATGAGAAAACCCTTCAGTCTTAGTTTTCAGCCTAAAAACCTTATAAATTGCCTGAAATTATCTTTCTTATTCGCGATCTTCATTTTGGAGGCGGAGGTGAACGGGTAACGGTTAACCTATCGAATTATTTTGTTGATAAAGGATTTGAGGTTACCATCGTAACGTTGGCAATTCCGGGAAAAGAAAATATTTTCAGCGTTGACCAAAGAATAAGAATTGATTATCTGAATGCCGATATTGGAAAAGGTTTTTCGCTGTTTCAGAAAGTAAAGTCCCTTTTCGCTGTTAAAAAATATTTTTCCTTACGGGATAAACCGGGCATTGTATTGGGGATCGGAACATACCCCAATCTGTTATTATCGCTTGTCTCCCCCAAAAACAATCTTGTCAGGGTCGGATGTCTGCATTGTTCTTTCTCATCTCTGGACAGCCGGTGGAGATTTCTTGGAAAAGCATTTTTTCACCGGTTGGATGCACTCGTTTCTCTGACGGAAGTCGATGTGCCCTATTGGCGAACCATGAACCGGAAAATTTTGGTAATTCCCAATGCAGTTTCTTTTTTCCCGGAAACAGCTGCGCTGCTCAGCAACAAGGTAATTCTTTCCGTGGGAAGGATCGATTATTCCAAAGGATTTGATTTACTGCTGAAGGTGTTTAAGCGTTTTTCTCAAATGAATGAGGAATGGAGTCTTAGAATCATCGGTGACGGACCGCTGAAAGGTAGATTGAAAAAAGAAATTTTAAAGAATGCGATGGGGGAAAGAGTAGAAATAGTGCCGCCCACAAGCGCTGTTTTAAAGCATTATCTGGATGCCTCTGTTTTTGTCTCCACTTCGAGGACTGAGGGTTTTCCGATGGTTTTGCTCGAAGCTCAGGCATGCGGTTTGCCCGTTGTCAGTTTTAACTGCAAAACCGGACCCGCAGAGATCATTCATCACGGGAGTGACGGTTTTTTAGTCGAACCCTATGATGTAAATAAAATGTCAGAAAGTCTTTTGGAACTTTGCTCCGATATTGACAAAAGACGATTTCTGGGGAATAACGGAAGAGAAAATGCAAAGAATTATTTGGCGGGAAAAATCGGTAAACAATGGGAGGGTTTGTTTTCAGAGTTGTAATAAATCCAATTTATTCAGATTGAAAATTTGATTCCAAAGATTATACATTACTGCTGGATTAGTGGAGATGAGTTTCCTGAAAAGGTTAAACGATATCTGGCTACCTGGAAGGAAAATTTGCCTGATTATGCTTTTGTCTTATGGAATTATAATAAAATAGTTACTGAAGCACACGGTTTCAATGAAAACCTGTGGCTAAAGCAATCAATTGAGACAAAGAATTATGCTTTTGCTGCTGATTATATCAGGGCATTTGCATTAAATCGATACGGGGGTATTTACCTGGATACGGACGTGGAAATTCTGGCTTCCTTTGACCCCTTTCTGAAAAATGATCTGTTTATGGGGTTTGATTATGGCAATGATCTGGAACCGGCGGTTATGGGAGCTGTGCCGGGACATCCCTGGATCGTGAAGACGCTGGAGTATTACCGGGACAAACCTTTTGTCAACAAAAACGGCAGCCGGAATAATCGTCCTTTGCCGTCCATTTTTGATCAGACTTCCAGGGAATTGTTCAGTTACAGGGCGAGTGGAGAGTTACAGAAAGTTGAAAAGTACGGGATTACCCTCTACCCGTACGATTACTTTTCTCCCAGGAATGTTTATTTCAATAAAATAAGAAAGAGTAAAAATACGGTCGCCGTTCATCATTTTGAAGGGAATTGGGTGGAAAAAGATTACAGGTATTACCTTAAAAAGAATTTGCACAGAGGATTATACCTTATCGGTGGAAAATCATTGCATGATCTGGTCGTAAGAAAAATCAGGAAATTAGCCGTCACTCAACGACGCTGAGAATACCCTAAAACAATTTGACAGAAGTTTATTACTTTTAGGATTCCGGCCTATAAAAATAAAAATATTGATCAATTTTTCCGTTCTTATATCCGTTTATCAAAAGGAAAGACCCGAATACCTGAGGCTTGCACTGGAGAGCATCTGGGACCATCAAACCTTAAAGCCATCTGAAATAGTCCTTGTCTGCGACGGGCCTCTCACCGGTGAGTTAGACCGGGAGATTGAATGGTTTAGCCGGAAGGCTCCGCTTAAAATAGTAAGGCTTCCGAAAAATGAAGGATTAGGGAATGCATTGAAAAAAGGCCTGGCCATTTGTTCCAACGAACTGGTTGCGAGAATGGACAGCGACGATATAGCTGTTCCCGTCCGGTTTGAAAAACAGATCCGGTTCATGGAGGAGAATCCCGGGATCTGCATTTCAGGGTCCAATATCGCGGAGTTCATCGAGACCACGTCCAATATTTGTTCCTATAGGCGGTTGCCTTCAACCAGTGAAGAAATTGTCCGGTTTGCAAAGAAGAGGAATCCGTTAAATCATGTGACCGTTATTTTCAGAAAGAGCGCGGTGATTGATGCGGGTAACTACATGGCTTTCCATGGGTATGAAGACTATTATCTGTGGATACGGATGCTGCAGAATCATGCTGCAATTAGCAATATTCCGGAGAATCTCGTCTATGCAAGGATTGGAAACAATATGTATTCGAGAAGAAGGGGATTGAAGTTGTTTATTCAGGAGCTGAAGCTTTTAAGACAGCTGGTCAGGATTCAATTTCTCAGTCAGGGAGAGTTTTGCCGGAATCTGTTTTTCAGAGCTTTTCCAAGGTTGCTGCCGGTGAGCGGGATAAAGTTGATTTACAGAATACTGCATAAATAATGGCGTTAAATTACTATTTACGGAATAATAATTTGAAAAAGATAGTTTTAGCGGGCGCATCAGGGTTTATCGGGACACGATTAATTGATATTACGGGAAAGGAGAACTGCCTGAATATTGACAAAGCCCCCAGTACAAAATACAACGATATTACCCTTATTCATGATATCCGGGAAAATCATCTTGACGGGATGCTTCCGGAGGAGACGGACACCCTTGTATTGCTTGCTGCAGAACACCGGGATGATGTGACCCCCGTTTCGCTTTATTTTGAAGTGAACGTTGAGGGTACGCGGAATGTGCTTGCGGCGATGGAAAAACGAGGCATTCAAAAAATCATCTTCACCAGTTCAGCGGCAGTGTATGGCCTGAATAAAGAGAATCCGGATGAAAATTTTCCCAGGGAACCAACAAGTCATTACGGGAAAAGTAAAAAACAGGCAGAAGAGCTGTTGATCAATTGGCAGGCAAAGGATCCGGAGAACCGGTCGTTGACCATTATCCGTTCGGCTGTTGTATTTGGTGAAAACAACCGGGGAAATGTTTTCAATCTGCTTCGGCAAATATCGAAGGGAAGGTTTATGATGATTGGCAAAGGTGAGAATAGAAAATCAATGGCTTATGTGGGAAATATTGCTGAATTTATTCGCTACTGCATTGAAACGAATAAGCCGGGATGCAGGATCATCAATTATGCCGATAAACCGGACCTTACCATGAATGAATTAGTAACCCAGGTGGAACAAAGTCTGAACAAGAGGTTGCCACCCATTCGTCTTCCTTATTGGCTGGGGAGATTGGGAGGATTTGGGTTTGATGCACTTTCATTTTTAACAGGAATTAAATTCCCCATAACGGGTATAAGGATTAAAAAATTCTGTGCCTCTACCCAACTGGATGCAACGCTGGTACAAAGTTCCGATTTCAAGGCCCCGTACAGTTTAGCCGATGGACTGGACCGGACATTGAGAAATGAATTTAAAAATTAATTACGAATTACGAATTACGAATTACGAATTACGAATTACGAATTACGAATTACGAATTACGAATTACGAATTACGAATTACGAATTACGAATTACGAATTACGAATTACGAATTACGAATTACGAATTACGAATTACGAATTACGAATTACGAATTACGAATTACGAATTACGAATTACGAATTACGAATTACGAATTACGAATTACGAATTATCCACAAATAGACACAAATCCTACACAAATGAACACAAAAAACAATTTATGATTTTATTTGTGGGAAAAGTCTTTTAAAAAACCTTATTTCCCTATGTTTTTAACCTTAGTAGCAAAGAAGAATTGATAATAAAACCGACCTCTTATGTAACAAGTGCGAAAGTGACCGGGTGACTTTGTTCAGATGAGTGAAAATCAAACTAAAAGAAGTCACCCGGTCACTTGCCCAGTTATTTTACTTTGTGGCTGGATACTTGAATACTGTAGGACTTATTACCTTGAATAAACGAATTACAAATTACGAATTAGGGGTTTATTTGTATTCTCATTTGTGTGTATTGGTGGATAATAAAGATTTATTTGGGTGCATCTGTGGAAAACTTTCTTTGTGGAAAAAAATGAACATCTCTATGAAAGTCTGTCAAAGGCTGGTTATTTATTTTTTTTGTAGCATCTGTATCCCCGTTGGGATGAGGGGACAATCCGTTTCTGTTGGTGATCCTGTCCTGGAAGATTATTACCGCAGGACACAGCTAATGGGGAAAATAGATTCTTCCTTTTCTTTCATGGTGCGTCCTTTCTTTCCGTCGTCCAACGGTCTGGACCTTTACGGAAGACCGGAGAATGGAATCCGGAACAATGGGAAATTCCTTTTTGATAAAGGAAGAGGTTATGTTCAGCTTCTGCCAATCACATGGATTCAGCAATACAATTCAGATCATCCTGAGGGATGGAACGACGGGGCCATGATACCTGCTGCCGGAAATCAGACGTTTATAACAGGTGGACTGTTTGCAAAATACGGTCATTTTACGGTTCAATTTAAGCCTGAATATGTCAATGCTGAGAACAAAGCCTTCAAGGGGCTTCCGGCTACCATCCCCAACCGAAATTCTGATCAGGTTTGGTATGAATACTATGAGATGATGAATTTCATTGACCTGCCCGAACGTTTTGGAGAGGACCGGTATAAGAGGTTTTTCTGGGGACAGAGCAGTATCCGGTTTAATTACGGAGCCTTTTCTTTAGGCTTTTCCAATGAAAATCTCTGGTGGGGGCCCGGCGTCCGGAATTCACTTCTTATGAGCAATACTGCGCCAGGCTTTGCACATCTGACTTTAAACACGGTCAAACCTGTGCGGACCAAAATCGGATCTTTTGAAGGACAGATCATCTGCGGGCATTTAAACAATTCCGGCTTTTATCCTCCTGACACGGTTCGCACCTTTATGGGAAACCGCATCTATATACCCAAACGTGATGACTGGCGTTATATTAATGGAATGGTACTGAGCTATCAGCCCAAATGGGTTCCTGGCTTGTTTTTAGGATTTACAAGGAGCTTTACGAATTACAACAAGGATAAAGGAGACCGGTTAAGGGATTATCTGCCTATCTTGTATCCCATGGAAAAAGTGAATAAATATGGAGATGAAGTTGGTAAAATGGCCAAAGATCAGCATGAATCCGTATTTATCCGCTGGTTATGGTTGCGGGAAATGGGTGAGATTTACTGGGAATTTGGCAGACAGGATCATGCCTATAATGCAAGAGATCTGATGCTGCAATTGGAGTATACAAGAGCCTATATCTTCGGGATCCGAAAACTTTTTCCGCTTGTGGCTCATCCGGATCAATTCATTCAATTCAATCTGGAGCTGACGCAACTGGAGCAAACCGGAACAAATCCGGAAAGACCTTCCCGGTATCTCTATACCAACAGGGTAGTTACCCAGGGATACACTCACGAGGGGCAAATGCTTGGACCTGGCATCGGACCCGGAAGCAACCTTCAGTCCGCCAGTGTCAGTTGGGTGAAATCATTAAAAAAAGTAGGATTACAGCTGGAAAGATACGTTCACAATAATGACTTTCACAATATTGCAATCAAAGATATCCGGGCGAACTGGGTGGATCTCAGCCTGGCAGGATTTGCGGACTGGAATTATAAAAACTTTCTGATCTCAGCCAGATTTGAGGCAGAGAGGTGTTACAATTACGAACATTTATACGAGCCATTACCAACAAGTCAGCCGGAATTCTGGGATCCCGGGAGAAATACCTATAACTTCCAGACTAAAGTAGCTCTTAGTTATTATTTCTAAAAAAATATTTATCCACAAATGAACACAAATCTTACACAAATAGATAATTTGTGAGTATTTGTATACAATTTGTGTCTATTTGTGGTCTCATTTGTGTGTATTTGTGGATAAAAATTTTTTAAAATGAAGATGGTATCCCGGTATATCAAGATAATGTTGTTGATTATTTTTTTTAATCCGGGTATAAGCAAATCGCAAACTCTTCCGGTGGGGACGCCGGTTTTGGAAGATTATTACCGGAGAGCGCAATTATTAGGGAAGTTGGATCCGAATATCTCTTTTACCGTCAGGCCTTTGTATTCTTCCAAATCGTTGAATGCAAATAATATTTTTGATCCGGACAGCGCTCTTGAAAAGAGAAGGGATGGAAACTTTAACGGGATCTACCGGTTTTGGGGGAAATTTGGAAAGATACAGCTCTTACCTTTTACCTGGGAAAACCAATACACAACGTATCATCCCTATAGTATCAACGACGGGGTGATGATTCCGGCAAGAGGTTATCAAACTTCGATAGAGGCTGGAATATATGCCAAACTCGGGCCATTAAGTTTTCAGCTGCGACCTGAGGTTGTTTATGCGGAGAACAGGACCTTCCCGGATTTCTTTAAAGACCAGCCGGATTATATCAGGGCGGCCTGGTATTCTCACTTAAATTACATTGATTTCCCCGAAAGATTTGGGGATAATATTTACAAGAAGTTTTTTTTAGGGCAAAGCAGTATCCTTTTAACAGTTGGACCTTTATCTTTGGGCCTATCAACTGAAAATCTCTGGTGGGGACCCGGCATGCGGAATTCCCTGATGATGAGCAATACTGCGCCGGGATTCGAACATATTACTTTCAATACGGTAAGACCAATTAAAACTTTTATAGGCTCTTTTGAAGGACAATTAATCGGAGGCAGATTGGAAAATTCCGGTTTTGCACCGTTTGATACCACTTTTGAATACAGCGGAAATAAAGTATATGCGCCCAAAAGAAATGACTGGCGGTATATCAATGGGTTTGTTCTGAGTTATCAGCCAAAATACTTCAAAGGATTTTTTGCAGGGCTTACCCGGACTTTTATCGTCTATCATAATGATATGGGGGATCGGATAAAGGATTATTTGCCCATTATTACCCCGATCGATAAAAAAGCCAATTATGGAGAAGGCGAAAGTAGTGTGCCCGGGGATCAAAGGGCTTCTGCTTTTATCAGGTGGGTATGGGGAAAGGAGCATGCCGAATTGTATTGTGAATTTTTAAGAGAGGATCATGCTTATGATTCACGGGATATGTTTCTTGAACCAGATCATACACATGCCTATCTGTTTGGATTTCAAAAATTAATGCCGTTAAAAAGGGAAGGCCAATATCTCCAGGTCAATCTCGAATTGACACAATTGGCTCAAACGGGGACAAATCCTGAAAGACCAACCGGATCGATTTATCTACATTATGCAGGAATCAGTCAGGGATATACTAATCGGGGACAGCTTTTAGGTGCAGGAATCGGACCGGGAAGCAACATGCAATCATTACAGATTAGTTGGCTTAAAGCATATAACCGACTTGGAATTCAGGTGGAACGTTATGTCCACAATTATGATTTTTATACTTCGGTAGTAAAGGATATCCGTGCCAACTGGGTTGACTTTAGTATCTCCGCACTGGGAGAGTGGAATTACAAGAATCTGGTATTTTCCGGAAGTTTGAACGTGATCCGGTGTTATAATTATGATTTTCTTTACAGGCCGGATGCAAGCAATCCTCCATCCTTCTGGGATCCCGGGAAGGATGTGTATAACTGTCAGGGGAAGGTGAGCGTGATGTACAGATTCTGATTAATTATGAATTATGAATTACGAATTACGAATCAAAGACAAATACGAACGTTTATTTGTGCCCATTAGTGTAGGATTCGTGTTTATTTGTGGATAAGATTTGTGTTTATTAGGGGATAATTTTTTAAGATAATACATGACAACTGAAATACAAACAAAAAAACAAACAGAAGATGATGAGATCGATCTGATTGCTTTGGCGAAGACTCTTTGGAAGGGGAGATCAACCCTGATCAAATCGGTGATAGTTTTTGGAATTGTCGGACTTTTTGTGGCCATTCTTTCTCCCAAAGAATACGTAGCCAAAACAGTGATGGTACCCCAGGTAAGTGACGGACAATCCAAATTGGGAGGGCTCTCCGGTCTGGCTGCCATGGCAGGATTTAATCTGAGCCTTGGAAGCACTGGTTCGGAACTATCTCCGACCATCTATCCCAAGATTGTATCCAGTATCCCCTTTCAGCTGGAGCTGATGAATACGCCGTTAAATTTTGCCGGATCGGCGAGTCCCATAACGTTATATGACTATTATATAAAAGAAAACAGAACTTCTTTTTTAGGTTATCTTCAAAAATATACGATCGGGTTACCCGGAACGATTATTGCCTCCGTAAAAGGGAAAGCTGTCGTGGAAAACAATCTGAGGTCTGCCCCCAAACAACCCATCCAATTATCCGAAAATCAGAAAAAGGTCCGTAAGATCCTGACAAAACTTGTGGCGCTCGAGGTGAATGCCAAGGATGGTTACCTGTCATTGTCCACCACGATGGAAGAACCGGGACCGGCTGCCCAGCTTGCTCAGAGGGCACAGGAACTGCTTCAGCAATATATTATCGAGTTCAAAATAAAGAAAACAAAAGCTAATCTGGACTTTGTCCAGCAGCGGTATGATGAAACGGTTAAGGAATACAATCTGGCACAGCAGCGGTTGGCCTCCTTCAGGGACCGGAACAGAGGCTTAACCAGCGCCATTGCCGGAACGGATCAGGAAAAGCTTACCAGTCAATACAATCTTATTTCCGGCGTTTATACCGAACTGGCCAAACAGCTGGAGCAGGCCAGGATCCAGGTGAAACAGGATACTCCGGTTTTTACCATCATTGAACCGGTATCCGTGCCTACCGAAAAATCCAAACCTAATCGTCCGCTAATCCTTTTTATTTGGATCTTTCTGGGAGGAGTTGTGGGGACGGGAATGATATTCGGGAGAGAGTATCTGACGACGGTGAAGAAGCGATGGACGGAGATTTGATGTGCTGATAGGATGATTTGCCTATTAGAATTTTGGTGGGAAAATAAGAGATAATGGTTTTCGATCCATACTTATAATTCGAAAACCAATATGGTATCCATTGTAATGACAAAAATAAATAGCTGAAGATATAAATTACATTGGAAAGGTGAATGTAAAGGTCGAAAACTTTAAACCATTTTTCACAACAGATAAAGTTACCAACCGAAAGACTTATGTGACTAAGCATTGCAGATGAAAGGGGGGAGCTACTAGTAAATATCACGACAGCAGTCGGCGGGAAAGGCCTAGATTAGGAAGACAATATCTCAAATTGATAGCTGTAACAAAGCCTATAGATAGAATTTTAAGCAGTGAAAAATGGCTATTAACCAAATAATATGAACATGTTTAAAAATAAAACATTATTAATAACGGGAGGAACCGGTTCTTTTGGCAATGCAGTATTACGTCGGTTCCTCGACACTGACATTAAAGAAATCCGCATTTTCAGCCGCGATGAAAAAAAACAGGATGATATGCGGCACCGGTTGCAGAACCCCAAAGTGAAGTTCTATATCGGTGATGTGCGTAATCGTCAGTCCGTTGACAATGTCATGTATGGTGTTGATTACATCTTCTCAGCAGCGGCTCTCAAACAGGTTCCAAGTTGTGAGTTTTTCCCTATGGAAGCTGTGCATACCAATGTGGAGGGCACCAACAATGTGTTGGAATCCGCCATTGCTCATGGTGTTAAAAATGTGGTAGTACTTTCTACAGATAAAGCTGCTTATCCCATTAATGCCATGGGTATCAGTAAGGCTATGATGGAAAAGGTAGCTATTGCCAAAGGTCGTCAGTTGGGTAAAAGCACTAAAACAACGATATGCTGCACCCGATATGGTAACGTTATGGCCTCACGCGGCTCTGTCATTCCTCTCTGGGTGGATCAAATCAAAAACGGTAAACCTATAACAATCACTGATCCGAATATGACCCGGTTTATGATGACCCTCGATGATGCCGTTGACCTTGTAGTTTATGCCTTTGAGCATGGTGAAAATGGAGATCTATTTATCCAGAAAGCCCCTGCAGCTACGCTGGATACTTTGGCTAAAGCAATTAAGGAACTCTATCATTCCAACACCGAAATAAAAGTGATAGGTACCCGACATGGAGAAAAACTATATGAAACCCTGGTTACCCGGGAAGAAATGGCAAAAGCAATGGATATGGGCGATTATTACCGAATCCCCTGTGATTCTCGTGATCTTAACTATGATAAGTTTTTTAGCGAAGGTGATGAAGAGGTTTCTAAAATTGATGATTACCATTCTCACAATACATCGCGTCTGGATGTTAATGGGATGAAAGAACTACTCTTAAAACTCCGATTCATAAGGGAAGATTTAGGATTACAAAAAAAGACGCAAGTAAAGGAAATTAGAAGCGAATAAAATCATGAATATACTCGTTACAGGCGCAAAGGGTTTCGTAGGAAGAAACTTGTGTGCGCAACTCAACAATATCAAAGAAGGGAAAGCCCGCTTTTATGGCGAGTTAACTATTGATGGAATCTTTGAGTATGATATTGATTCAACAATTGTAGAACTTGATCGCTATTGCAGGGAGGCTGACTTTGTTTTCAATTTAGCTGGTGTCAATAGACCTGAGAATAACGAAGAGTATATGAAGGGTAATTTTGGATTTGCCAACACCTTACTCAACACCTTAAAGAAGCATGGTAATAAAGCTCCGGTCATGCTCAGTTCATCTGCACAGGCCTCACTTATCGGCCGCTTTGGCAACAGCGAATATGGCCGTAGTAAGAAGGCTGGTGAGGGGTTGTTTCTTCAGTATGGACAAGAGACGGGAGCAAAGGTGCTTGTTTACCGGTTTCCCAATCTTTATGGCAAATGGTGCAGGCCAAATTATAATAATGCAGTTGCTACTTTCTGTCATAATATGGCCAATGATTTACCCATTACGGTAAACGATCCATCGGTTGAACTTGAGTTGCTCTACATTGACGATTTGGTTGATGAAATGGTTCTTGCACTTAAGGGGGAAGAGCATCATTGCGAGTATAAAGGGTTGGATATTATTCCAAATAATAATGGTCGTTTCTGTTATTGTTCTCTTACTCATCATGTCACTCTGGGTGAGATAGTTAATCTTCTTCAACAATTCACTGACCAGCCAAAGGCGCTTTTGATTCCTGAAATGCCTGCGAACAGCTTTGCTAAGCGGCTTTATAGTACTTATTTAAGCTACTTGCCAAAAAATAAAATTGCATTTCCGCTTAAGATGAATATTGATGACCGTGGCTCTTTCACCGAACTTATTCACACACTCAACTGTGGTCAAGTCAGTATAAACATTAGCAAGCCGGGTATTACCAAAGGCCAGCATTGGCACAACAGCAAGTGGGAATTATTCATTGTTGTAGCTGGACACGGCTTTATTCAAGAACGCAAAATAGGTATTGATGAAGTGCTAAATTTCGAAGTATCTGGTGACTGTATTCAGGCAGTCCATATGCTTCCAGGCTACACCCATAGCATAATTAACCTCTCTGAGACTGAAGATTTGGTTACGATTATGTATTGTAACGAAGTATTCGACCCTGAGAGGCCAGACACGTATTTCGACACTGTGGTGAAGAAGTAAACATAAAGATTATAAATATTTGCAGGTAAAGGTTCGGAAAAGGCAAGAATGAATGGACGTTATGCAACCGACTCAACCAAACTACGGAGAGGACTCTGATGGAAGCTTTCTTTACAACTTGAGAAAGGTACCGAAAAACCAGGATTGGATGGACAATATCACCTTGGGTGAATACGAAAAGTATTTAATTAAGTAGTGTCTAAAATATAATGTCGCATTGTCTACCCACGTTGTTGAGTACAAACGACAAGCGTCCTTTGAGATTTTGAAAACTGAGATAGGCATCGAAAGGTATCCACTGATACTTGATCCTTCTCCATAGTATTTCGATCAGATTCAACTCCGGTGAATAGGATAGGATGGCAAGAAGAAAACCAGCACGTCTTGCTCTTTCCACTCCTCAATTTTGGCTTTGACTTTTTTGGATCGATGAATGGGAGAATTATCAAGGATCACGACGGTCTTTTTAACGGTTTGGGCGACAAAGCCATCTATAAAACTGATGCGTGTATCCGCGTTGTACTGCCCTCGTGCATCTGGTAAAACAAGTTGTTTTTGCGGGTCATTAGTCCGACTGCATTATATAAGGAAACAAATCAAATTATATGATACATATTAAAGAGAACGTACAATGTTGCGGATGTAATGCATGTGGCGATATCTGTTCTAAACGAGCAATTACATTTAATATAGACAAAGAAGGTTTTTGGTATCCTGAAGTTAACCTTAATTTGTGCACAGATTGTGGCCTTTGTGAAATAGTTTGTCCTGTACTTAATTCAGAAACTGTAAAAAAAGGCCAGTTGAAAGAACCCAAATCTGTTATTGCTAACCATAAAAATATTGAAGTCAGATTTGATTCAGCATCTGGTGGAATGTTTACTGCATATGCAGAATGTGCATTTAAGAATGCTTATTATGTCGGTGGTGCTATTTTTACTGATAATTGGGGGGTCATTAATTATGTCTCAAATAACAGGGAAGACCTTCTAAAATTGCGAAATAGTAAATATATTCAAGCTGATGCTCAAGGTTTTTACAAACAGGTTAAAGAACTTCTCCAAGCAGGAGAAAAAGTGCTAATATGCAATCTCCCATGTCAGATTGCTGCTCTGAAAAATTATCTTCATAAGGATTATGAAAATCTCATAACAGTTGATTTATTTTGCAAAGGAATAAATTCCCCTAAAGTTTTTCGCAAGTTCTTAGATTCACTAGAAAAGAAATATGAATCTGAGATAATGTATATTAAACCTAAGTCAAAAGATTTAGGTTGGCATAATTTGACATTAAAGATTGTTTTTAAGAATGGCCAAACTTATTATGGAACAAAAGATACAGATTTTTTCACTAAAGCATTCATATATTCAAACTGTATAACACGACCATCTTGTTATAATTGTAAATACAAGGGATTTCCTAGAGTAGCTGATCTTTCCATAGGAGATTATTGGAGAGGTCGTAATTCTAAGAAAACTTCATTAGACGATAATCTAGGAACTTCTTCAATTTTAATAAATAATGAGAAGGGTGAGCAATTAATGTCAATGGTTTCAAAACAAATGTCTATAGAGAAAGTTGGCCTCAATGACATAGTTTCGGGAAATCCGGCATTGATTTTTAATATGCCAAAGGAAAAGATAAACAGAGACGTTTTTTACGAAAAACTTGATAATGAGAATTTCATAGATGTTATTAATTATTTAGAGCCAAAAGGGTTTAATATCAAAAGAAAAGGTGAAAATGTATTAAAATGCCTATATTATCAAGTCGTCAAATATGCTCAGTTTCATCCCAAACCAATAGCCCAATTTATTTGGTATAATTTCTTTTGTAAAGAAGTTCACAATACCTCATTGTTTGATGGTCGTTTGATATTTTTTACAAGGTTTTGTGATTTTGAACTATCAAAAGGTTCTCGCGTTTCTCTAAAAGGGAGTATAGTATTAGGTTCTTCGGTATTTAGGCATTCCCACAAGGAAACTCGAGTAAGAGTAATGTCTGGTGGAAAATTGATCATAGATGGAGATTGGTCATGTGGTGATGGTGCTAATATTGAAGTGTTTTCAACAGGCGAATTAATAATTAAACGAGGACCTTGGGCTAATGTAAATCTTACAATAATCTGCATGGACAGAATCCTTCTTGATGAATGGGCGATGATTGGTCGTGACGTTACCATAAGAGATAATAATGGAAATCATCCTATTGGTATATATGGTTCGCGTGTGCATATGCCTATTGTTATAGGAAAACACGCATGGTTAACATCAAATTGTACAATTATGCAGGGAGTTCGTGTTGGAGATGGTACAATTATAGGTAGTGATGCTTTGGTAACTTCATCTATACCTGCTAATTGTGTAGCAAATGGTTCTCCTGCAAAAGTGACTCAAAAGAATATTTTATGGAGAATGTAAATATAAAATTCCATCATATAGGTGTCGCAGTTTTCAGCTTCAGTGCATCTGTTCCATTTTATGAATCTATAGGATATAAAAAGATGATAGAGATTTATGATCCTGAGCAAAACGTAGAGGTATGTGTCTTAACACATGAGACATCTCCCTGTTTGGAATTGCTTGCGCCACACGATGAAAAATCGCCAATAAATAATATGCTCAAGAAGTCAGGAGCGTCCCCATATCATGTTTGTTACCAAGTAGAAGATATCGAAAAGCAAATAGTACATTTTAGGAAAGAAGGATTTTTGCAAATATCTATGCCTAAGGTTTCAAATGCATTCAGTAGCCATTTGGTATGTTTTATGATAAAAAAAGATATAGGTTTGATTGAATTAATGCAAATAAAATGAAAAGATTTGAAAATAAAACTATTTTAATAACCGGCTCAAATCGTGGAATGGGGCTAGAAATATTAAAACAGTTTGCACAAGAAGGTGCGAAAATAATTGCCTGTATGCGAACTCAAAATGCGAATACTGAAAAAATACTTAGTGAAATCGCATCTTTCAATAATGTTACAATCATACCTTTTTACTTTGATATGGCGGATGAAGCCTCAGTTAAGACAGGATGTAAGGAAATTAAGGCATTAAAGCAGCCTATAGATGTATTAGTTAACAATGCAGGAGTACCTCATCTTGCAATTCTACCATTCACAAAGATGCAGGATGTTCATGACGTATTCCAAGTTAATTATTTTTCTCAGCTGCTTTTGACACAATCTCTGTGCGGACTTCTATTAAAATCATCTTCTGCTGCAATCGTAAATATGGCTTCAATCGCAGGTATTGACGGAGAAGTAGGTAATGCAGTTTACGGAGCTACTAAAGCAAGCATGATTCTTATGACAAAAGTTCTTTCTAAAGAGTTTGCAGGAAAGATTAGAGTGAATGCTGTTGCGCCTGGTCTCGCAGAAACAGACTTTGCTGCCAAGATGGGCGATAAGGCTAGAGAATCAATGGAACAATCCTCATTGATGCATAGACTTGGTAAACCTGAGGAAATCGCAAAGACTGTTCTTTATCTTGCGAGTGATGATGCAAACTTTATCACAGGTCAAGTAATTCGTGTTGATGGTGGTGTTCACTAGTGTCCCATTAAAATCGGGACGTTATTAAAAATTAAACAAATTTGGCTCATTAAGCCTAAAACGTTCTTTGTCATGTTGAAATTTAGTTCTATCGAATAAGTCTCGAAGATGAGTTTTATCTGTTAATGATATGCTCAGGATCTGCAAAACCTCATATGTACTTCTGTCAAGTTGCATGATTTTTTGGACGATTGCCACCAAACAGTAAGTGCACATGGCAACATAGATTTGAATCCGAACAGCATTTTCAGTAGTTCCCCAGAATTTCTTGATTTTCAGATGTTGCTTCAGCCATTTAAAGAAAAGCTCGACTTGCAGCGGTTCTTGTAAAGTTCAGCAACTTGAAGTGCAGAAATTTGCATTGTATTGGTTAAGAATACAAGCTCACGCTTTTGTTCTTCATCTCAATATCTGACCAATCTAAGATGCTCTGGATAGTATTGCTTAGGATAAAACCCAGTTACTCGATCGTTACATCTGAGGTACTTTCTTGGGCAATCTTCGTTCCCATTTGATTATCTTGTATTGAAGATTCTTCTTTGCTCTGACAATGAAGAAAGCTCCTATTTGATGAATCTTATACAACATCTTGAAGTGATTATATGCCCGGTCAAATATGCAATATGATCCTGATTCATAAGAGATTTCTTTCATTGCAGTAGAGTCGTGTACAGAAGCTGGAGTGATATGAAAAAAAGCTGGTATCTGTGTCTCCACATCATATAGTGTATGCACTTTGATTCCACCTTTTTTCTTACGAAACTTCGCCCACCAGAACACGGAAAAGCACAAGTCAATTGTCGTTGAATCAAAAGCATAGACATTACCTTCAAGTTTGAAGATGTCAGAAACTCGTTTCTGCCTGGCTTCGTTTACCAGATAGTAAGCATACTCCTCAAAGACGTGATAGTCTCTGTCTTGATTGGCTCTAGCCAGAGATGATATTGAAACATTCTTACCCAAGCCCAAATGATAAGATTTAGAGTGATGGGCATCAAGAGCGACAATCAAATCTCTCAGACTTTCNCGATTTGNNAATTGNCCNAACATNANAGNAAGNANTTGATTCCAACAAGTGAAATGCTTCACATAATTGTCTCCATTGTATTTGGCAACAATACGATTGAATTTACTTCGATTCAGAAACGAGACCAGTTGAGCGAAAACGTATTTGTCTTGATACATATGCAATAAGATTATGTCTGATGCAAAACTAAAATTCAAGTCCGTTCGCTCGAAAAATGCCCGTACCTAACTAAATTTCAACCATTTCAAAGAACTATTTTAAATTTTAATGGGACATTAATGGGTGGTGTTAATTAATAAAATCCCTCAATTATTATAATAATAAATAAACAATTAAAACATTGGAAGTAAAAGAAAAAATATTTGAGATTATTGCTAATATTCTTGAATTAAAGGCAGAAGAGATTACTCTCGAATCTACAGTAGGCGATTTCCCTACATGGGACTCACTCGGTCAGCTCAACATCCTTCAGAGTGTAATGGATGAGTTTGAGGTTGAGTTCGAACCAGAAGAGATGATGGATATTGAAGATGTAAATGACATTATTAAAGCAGTAGAATCTAAGTTATAAGATGAAGACGATTGAGGAACAGACACTTGATAATGTAAAGGCTTCACCCGATAAAGTGGCACTTATCTCTGGAGAAACTGAGGTCACATACAGTCGATTGTGGGATTATTGTCTCAAGGCTGCTGCAAAGCTAAAGAGCGAATACAACGTCCAGAAGGGTGATCGTGTTATACTTTCAGCCGCAAGCAATATTGAATTTGTATATGTCTATTTTGGTGTACACATGGCAGGTGGTATTTGCGTACCTATTGATCCTGACACTAATCAGACACGCTTTAATTACATTGAGAAGTCAACAAAACCAGTGTGTGTAATGGGGACTCTCCACAATGTACAGAGAGAAACTATCCAATTTGATGATGTAATCGAAGGTGAAGCAAAGGCTGAATACTATGCCCCAGAGACTAATCAAGTAGCTGATATCCTCTTTACTACAGGTACGACAGGCGCTCCGAAGGGAGTAGCCTTGTCGTATGCTAATCTATCAGCAGCAGCTCTCAACATCAACACTTTTATTCAGAATACAAAGGAGGATGTAGAGCTTCTAGCATTACCTGTAAGCCACTCCTTTGGTCTTGGACGTATCAGATGCTCTCTTTCCATGGGTGCTACAGTCGTAATGCTTGGAACATTCGCCAACGTCAAAAAGTTTTTTGGCGAGATGAAACGTTGCAATGTCTCCATGTTTGCAATGGTTCCTGCCAGCTGGGGTTTTATCAAAAAGATGAGCGGTAAATATGTGGGTAAGTTTGCTGACCAGTTGAAGTTCATTGAGATTGGAAGTTCGTTTATGCCAATTGAAGAGAAACAGCTTCTTATGGAACTTCTTCCTAATACCCGCATCTGTATGCACTATGGTTCAACCGAAGCTTCTCGTAGTGCATTCATGGAGTTTCATACCTATAAGGACAATCTCTTATCTGCAGGTCATGCTTCTCCAAATACTGAAATCAAAATATTCTCCACTGAAGGTCAGCTACTACCACTTGGCGAAGAGGGAGAAGCTTGCGTAAAGGGTGCTCACGTGACGTGTGGTTATTGGAATGAAACACCTGAACGTTTTGCATCAGACTTCTATGATGGTTATTTCCGCACAGGTGATTGTGCAACCATGGATGCAGATGGCAATATGTACTTAAAGAGTAGAATTAAAGAAATGATTAACGTGGGAGGGAAGAAGGTTACTCCTATGGAGGTCGAAGATATACTTAATACAATTCCTGGAATCAAAGAGAGTGCTTGCATTGGTATATCTGATCCGGGAAACGTACTGGGAGAGGTTGTTAAGGCATTTATTGTTGTTGAAGATACCCTTACTGACGAGGATATTATGAAACAGATGCGTCCTCAACTTGAGGTCTATAAACTGCCAGTTGTTATAGAAAGAATTAACTCGATTCCAAAAACAGGCTCAGGCAAGATTCAACGTCTGAGTCTCAAAACGAAATAAATTTGAGCGAAGAAATATTAACTCCAATGGATCAGCTGTTTTCTGAACCAGTTTATTCCGACACTCCTAAGACGGATGCTCTTTATTTGAAAGCATTACAGGAGGAGCTTGTATTCCATTATGAGCATAACGACATGTATCATCAGTTCTGCGATCGTAAGGGATTTGACCCTCATGCAGAATTTACAGATATAAAGCAGATACCACCTGTTGCAGTTAGTGTATTCAAGAATTTAGGTTTTGAACTTGCATCAGTTCCAAAAGAGGACATCAAGTTGAGACTTCAGTCTTCTGCCACATCTGGAACCCCTTCAACAATTGTTGTGGACAAGGTGACAAATAAGCGACAGGCAAAGGCAATGGTCAAGGTTATGCAGGAATTCATCGGCAAGGATCGTAAGCCATTCCTTGTAATGGATATCGACCCACGCTCAGAATACCGTAGCCTACTTGGTGCTCGCTTTGCTGCTATCACCGGTTATCTCAACTTCGCTTCAAAATCTGGCTATTTCTTAAAGGCAAAAAATAGCGTATCATACTTTGATATAGATGCTATCAAGGAATATTTGACAACTATTCCTGAAAATCAACCTGTAGTAGTTTTTGGCTTCACATACATTATGTATTCAAATGTATTGAAAGCAATTCTTGTAAAGGGCGAGAAGATACGATTGCCGAAGGGATCAAAAATCATCCATATAGGCGGTTGGAAGAAACTGGAAGCCGAAAGGGTAGAAAAGGGCCTCTTCAATCAGCAACTTGCAGATGGCTTCGGCATTGAACCAACAGATGTTATAGATATCTATGGCTTCACAGAGCAGATGGGCCTGAACTATCCTGACTGTCCTTGCGGTTGCAAGCATACATCTTCTTACGTTAAGGTTCTTGTTCGTGATGTCGTTACTCTTGAGATTCTGCCTGATGGTCAGGAAGGTATGATGGAATTTGTAACTCCTGTTCCTCACTCATACCCTGGAAATGTTGTTCTGACAGATGATATGGGTATTATTGAGAAGGATCCTTGTCCCTATGGTCGCCCAGGTCAGAGGTTTCGCATTACTGGACGCATGAAGAAAGCAGAGGTCCGTGGATGTGGCGATATCCTTTCAGCAAAGCTCACGTTCAATGCAAAATTCTCATCTTCTGCAACTGAAGACACTACCCTTGAAGTGCAGTATTATAAAGGAGCTACTACTGAGGGTGAAGGAGCAATACAGATGCAGTCAATAATTGACGGTCTAAATGCCCAAAACGAGTGGCTTCGTCAACAGCCTGTTGAAGCAATCATTGGTCTTATTGGTCAAGTAGCAAAAACATGGTTGAGCGATGAAAAGTTCCGCTTCTTAAAGGATAAGGGGTTATTGTTCCTCTCTCAGTGGTGTGATGAGCGCCATTTGCGTCAGATTGCAATTGATGGTCTTCGAGGAAATTTGACGTATGCAGACACATTCCTTTCTTGTGCAGATAGTGATAAGCATCTGATGAAGGCTAATGGTCGAGGATTGTGTTGTCACTGGATGGCAGGTAACGTGCAGATTCTTGGTATGTTTGCTCTCGTTCAGTGTATGCTTACAAAGAACACCAACCTCATTAAGGTTGCTGCAAAGGATGGTGGAGTGTTTGCATCATTGATGTCAGCCTTTGAGGGACTTGAATATACTACTGAGAATGGTTACACCATAAAGGGTGATGACCTTGTAAAAACTGTATGTGTGGTTTATTTCTCTCGTCATGCCGTAAAACTTTGCGAGCAGATGTCAAAGGCAGCAAAGGTTCGTATTGCATGGGGTGGAAAGGAAGCCGTTGAGACGGTGGCTGGTTATCCTTCAACCATCGATTGCGAGACCGTTATCTTCGGTCCTAAACTCTCTTATGCAGTGATTTCTAAGGAATCATTGAGCTCAGAACAGGATGCTAAGAAGTTGGCTCGTAGAGTGTCTGTTGACGCATCTATCTTTGATCAGGCTGGTTGTGCTTCACCCCATAATCTTTATATTGAGAGAGGTGGAGAAGTATCACCAGAACGTTTCTGTGAGATTCTTGCAGAAGCATTCCCAAAGACTGAAATTCAGATTCCAAAGCCAGCGGTATCACCAGAACAGATTAGTGCAATCCACTCAATCCGGGGTGTATATGACTTCAAAGGGAAGGTTTGGGGTAGCAGTACGATGAGTTGGTCGATTCTTCTTTCTGACGAGAAAGAGTGTGACCTCTGCAAGCCTGTCTATTCTCGTGCTCTTATGGTGTGGCCATGAAGTTTGACAATATCAATCAACAGCACTGATGTCCAATAGAAGAATACATTCAGACAATTGGTATTGAAAGCTTGCTTTTGAATCGCGGCTCTATCGACTTTGCCAACCAAGTGCGACAGCCAAGGGCGTTTGCCGCCTTGGCAAAGTTTGCGTGCGTCATGCTTCAATTTCGAGAAATGGCCTTGGGCAATGGCCGTTTTTCCTTGATGTGACGCGTGCCTCGCTGAAGCCTGGAATACGAATTGCTTTGGACCGTTTAGTGTAGTAGTTATTGGCAAGCGACTTCAAAATAAGACTATAAGCAAGAAATACTGGCATACTTTATACCTTAAGGGATGTTTTGTTGGTTATGATTAGTTACGCCCTATATACGTCTAGAAGCTAATATTAGAAATTGGCTTTAGGCGCTTCGGATTATGTCATTTACAGTTGTTTTTTTTTTTTTTTTTTTTTTCAGTAGGTGGTATTGTAAACAATGATGACCTTTTTGAATGGAGGCATTATTCTTCGCTCAACCAGTAGGTTTTTTTAACTTATGAGCTTGGAATTTGGAAACTATAGAATAAATTGAAAGAAAAACTTTTTCTGCTTTCTCTTAATTTGCACTCTTGTAGTTGCATTGATTGTGCTTATTGTTTGGAGAATAGTATGGGGTTTTGGTTTTGTTTGTTACGAGAAGTTAGTAACTACCGGAAGAAGCGTTTGGCTCGCAGCTCTTTGTTGCGTCCTAGGTTCCGCTAATAGCTTCAGTTATCAGCCATGAAAAGATGTCTATATATGCCTATATCGGCATATATGAGTCATTTACACAACTATTCATTGTATATCTTCTTAAAATTTCGCCTATTGATAATTTAATATTTTACGCTTTTCTCTTAATGATTAATAAAATATTGCTTGTGTTGTTTTATTGGATCTATGTTCATAAGAATTATATTGAATGTAAATTTAGATTGGTTAATGATACATTTTTGTACAAGAAGTTGCTGCGATATTCTGGTTGGGATATTTTTGGTGGTATAGCAGTTGTGTGCCAGGGGCAAGGCGTTAATATATTACTAAATATTTTCTTTGGACCTGTAGTTAATGCAGCAATGGCAATCGCATTACAGATACAAACTGCTGTTTCTGTTTTTGTTTCAAATATTTTAACTGCTATAAGGCCACAAGTAATTAAGAGTTTTGCAGATACTAATTTTGAACGGATGTATAATCTAACGTTTTATGCTGCTAAGTTTTCTTATTTATTAATGTTGAGTTTGGTCCTACCCATTTTTTTTGAGATTGATTTTATTCTACAGATATGGCTAGGCGAGAATGTGCCCCAAAGCACCTCGTCATTTTCAAAAATTGTATTAATTACTGCTCTGATGGAAACATTTCATACTGCTTCCTTAATGGCATATCATGCTATTGGAAAAAATAAAATTGGAAATCTTATAGGTGGTTCTCTCATGATATGTGCCCTACCTTTTGGTTATATATTACTGAAATTCGGATACCCTCCATATTCAGTATTTATTGCAATATTTGTAGTGAATTTCTTGCAGATGTTTTTTGGTTGGTATATTATACATCGTTATGTATCTTATAAATATATGTGTCTCATAAGAAATGTTTATATACCTTCAATTCTAATTACAGTATTAAGCGTTATTGCACCATTCTTAATTTGTAGCAAGTTGGGACCTGGATGGCCAAGAATTGTTATTCTGACATCTATCACAGAGCTTATTTTGGCTTTATTAATATTTTCGATAGGTTTAAATAAAAGCGAGCGTATACAAGTATTTAATCTTACAACTTCTAAACTAAAGAAAATATGATAACGTTAACAACAGCAAATGGTTATATTGTTCCTTGTGTTGGTTTAGGTACGTTTCCTTTCCAAGGTAGGGTAATGGCGGATGTAGTTAAATATGCGGTAGAATTAGGTTATAGATTATTTGATACAGCTGATGATTATCGTGGAGAATCCGGTATTGGTCTTGGTATATCGGAACTACTTTTAGAAGGAACATATAAAAGAGAGGATTTGTTTTTGCAAACAAAAATTTCAGACAACAACGCTCATGAAGATGAACCGTTGTCTGGTATTTTCTTTAATCCAAATAGTAGATTTATGAAAAGACATAAAGTTGCAGACATAGTTAGGGAAAAAGTAAATAACTCACTTCATCAGATGCATACTGATTATCTAGATTCTTTGTTAATACATTATCCTTTCCCGGATTATATGGTAGAAATATGGGATGAAATGATTCGTTTAAAAAAGGAAGGGATTGTTAGATATATTGGCGTCTCCAATTTTCATGAAAGACATATTAGTCGACTTATTTTGGAAACCGGTGTTCGTCCAGAAATTAATGAGGTGTATACCAGCCCCATTGGAACAAAGCAATCTTTAGTAGATTATTGTAATATAAACAACTGTCTCTTCATGACATACTCACCTCTTATTGATTTAGTTAATAATAGATTTGATAATAGCTTAATAAAACCCATAGCAGAAAAGAACTCAAAATCAATAGCTCAAATTATTCTAAGATGGAATATTGATCGTGGTTGTTTTCCGCTTCCTAAATCAAAAAACGTCTTGAGATTAAAAGAGAACTTTGATGTATTAAACTTTTCATTGAGTTCTGAAGAAGTAAAGGCAATATCATCCTTAAACATGGATTATCAGTATTTGGTCGAATCAAAAATATGTCCGGGTATATGAATTCATTTATCTTAAAAATAGGAAGAGCCTTAAATGCTGTCGTCCGTAGAAGCAATTGGTATAGTAATATTGTTTTTGAAGATTGCAATAAATTCTGGAATCACAAGGAGTTCAATCTTGATGTTATAAATCTGGGATCTACTTCAGGTGTTCATTCTTTCAATTATAATGGTCTTGATATCAAAGCAGCCAATTTTGCATTAAGTCACAATCAACTATTGGGTGATGAAGCAGTATTAATGAATTATTGTAGTTTTCTTAATCCGGGAAAGAGTACTGTTATAATTTCACTTTGCCCATTCAGTTCGTTAGCCGGTAGCTATGATTATTTTGATGATCGTTACTATTCGATTTTGCATTCTAGTTCAATTCCTTATTTTTCAAAGCTACACTATAATGGGGTCATGCATGTGAAAAATAGACCTATTAAGTATTTTCCTTGCTATCAGGTTGGCATAGAAATTCTTTATTGGATTAGGCGTTTATTAAAGATAAAAAGTAATTGTAAACTTACAGAGTCTCAATTGGAGGAAGACGCAAACAATTGGATTAAAGGTTGGAAACATGAGTTCAGTATAACATCATTTGACATGCCTTTAAGTATGATAAATGAAGACGCAATTAATGATTCCATTGAAATTTTAAATCGAATTATTGCATTCTGTGAAAATCGTAATATCGAATTAGTTTTAACTATTCCTCCGGTCTATCATACATTAGCACGGAAATTTTTATCTTCATTCCGTGAGAAAGTTTTAGATCAAATGATAAATGGGTTGAAAAGAGACTGCTATACCTTTATTAATTATATGGAAGATGAGCATTTTTTAAATGATAGAAATCTTTTTAAAAATAGTTTCTTGTTAAATGAAACTGGTGCTAAGTATTTTACGCAAAGAGTACTTACTGATATTAAATTAATAAAAAAATGAAGATAGCAATAATAACATTGCCCCTAATCTCAAATTTTGGAGGCATCCTTCAAAATTATGCTTTACAATTGGCACTAAAGAATTTGGGACATGAACCGGAAACCATCGATTTAGATCAATCTCCTTGTAGAATCAGGTATGCTTTTAGGTTTATACGAGCTTTACTTACCCAAAGAAGTAAGTTCGTAAAGCCTGATACTTATCATAGAAACCCAGCCGTAACTAGTTTTTTGTCTAAAAATATAGTCCTTACGTCTCGGGTAAAGTGTTATTGTTGTAACAATGATCTATTGAATTATGATGCATATATTGTCGGTAGTGATCAGGTATGGCGGTATACGAATAGTAAGTACGAGATATATGATGTTTATCTGCGTTTTACGCAGGGCCATAATTGTAAAAGAATTGCATATGCTATTTCTTTTGGAGTTTCTAAATGGTTATATCCTGCATGTGTAACAAAGAAATGTAGAACTCTTATCTCAAATTTTGATGCAGTATCTGTTAGAGAAGAGAATGCAGTTAAGTTATGTAGAGAGAACCTAGGATATAGTCCTATACAAGTGCTAGATCCCACTCTTTTACATAGTAAAGATGTTTATCAAAATTTATGCTTAGAGATTCCGGTTCACAAGGGAGTACTGGTTTCATATATATTGGATCTTACAGATGAAAAGAAAAATCTAGTAGAAGATATTGCCTGTCGATTAGACCTCAGTCCCGTATATTTAACAGAAAAACGTTCTGGAGGATATGCTGTTGAAGAATGGTTGTCATACTTCAGGGATGCAGACTTTGTTGTTACAGATTCTTTTCATGGCACCGTTTTTAGTATAGTGTTTGAGAAAAAATTCTTCTCTATCTTAAATTCAAATAGAGGGGCAGATCGTTTCACTTCTTTACTAAAACAACTCGGACTAGATAATAGATTACTAGTAGATTACGAATATGAGAGTAGGCTCGGTGATATAGATTGGGAACTTGTAAATAATCGAAAAGAAATATTTATTAATTATTCTATGAATTTTTTAAGTAATTCACTTACATAAGATGACAAAAACTGTAAGATTATCTAACATTGAACTATTAAGGATTTTTGCGATTTTTTTCGTTCTCTTATTTCACTCTAATTTTCATACCCTTGGAATTCCTTCTATTTATAATGTTGCTGATAATCCTTTTAGGTATTTATGTGCTTTTTCAGTACAAGGTTTAACAGTTATTTGTGTCAACGTATTTGTGCTGATTTCTGGTTGGTTTGGAATTAGACCTTCCCTTAAGGGTGCTCTTAAGTTTGTTTACCAGATTTTATTCTTTCTGGTGGGGAGTTATTTATTGGCTATTGCCTTTGACCAGGAAAAATTATCGATAGGCGGGATTGCTCATTGTTTCTTACTGGATGACTATGCTTGGTTTGTTAAATCCTATTTATTATTATATATCTTAGCTCCAATTCTTAATTCTTATATAGAGTCAAGAAGTCAATCAGATGTTAGAAAATTAATTTTGGCATTTTATATTTTCCAAACCATTTATGGTTGGTTGTCGGATGGTGCATATTTTTTTAGATACGGCTCTTCTGTAGTTTCTTTTATTGGCTTATATATTTTAGCGAGATATATAAATTTATATAAGCCCAAATTTAGTACTCAAGATAGGAAGAAAGATATTCTGCTTTTCACTATGATAATATTTTTGGAAAGCCTATTTCTTGTAGTAATTTGTAGTTGTTCTAAACTTGACGGTATTTACCATTCAATAGTTGGTCATATGTACTCTTATAGTTCGCCAGTGGTAATTCTCCAAAGTGTTGCAATTTTGCTTTATTTTTCAAAACTCTCTTTTTCTTGTAATACAATCAACTTTATTGCGGCTTCATCCTTTTCGTCTTTGTTTGTACATGGGAATCCATATATTTTCCCATATCAAGAAAGTGTCATCTCAATATATGCAAATAATCATTATTTTATAGCATTAATTAAAGTTACAATTCTGTGTGGATTAGCATTTGTAATTGCCATATTATTAGATCAAATACGGAAAATCACTTGGAATCTAATGAATCATGAAAGATAATAAATAACTATGAAATACTTCTGCTATTTGTTAATAATATGTTTTTTTTTTGCAATCATTCTTAATCATGTATCAATATTTACGATAATACAGTTACTTCTTGGTACAATTGCATCTTTGATTGTTTTAAGAAAAAGTCCTTTACAAGAAAACTTTGGAAAATATTTAGTGTGGGGTATTATATGGATATCTATTATCTTTTTGCCTACTTTCCATCTGATTCAGCCTATTATGAGTAGTTATCAAGAAGTGGGTCAATTGTATAATGATAAACTTATCAAATTCGGAGCTCCATTATTCGCATATTCATCTTGTTTGCTCTTTTTCAGTACAAAAATACATATCCAACAAAAGCATAATGCATATCTTCCGATGCGTATTAGTCTTAGGATCATTGAGTTAGGATTGTTATTGTGTATAACACTTACTTTATTTACAATAACGATCGGCTTGGGGCGTATGGGAGGAGCCGAGGTTGTGCTACCATATCACTTGTCAGGAATAATAAATATTTTTAGGTGGACGCTTGTTCCTTCTTTATTCGCTATAGTAGTCGAGAATTTTTTAATGAGACACTTAAAGATTCCTTATTATATTTGGGGTCTTTTTATCCTATGGTGTCTTTTGGAAATCATTGCATGGATGAGTAAAAGTGTATTTGTTTACCATATTCTACCTTCAATGCTTGTAATGTACTTTGCTTACAAACCTAAGTTCGTTAGGATTATTAAAGTAGCAATGCCAGTCTTATTATTTTCCCTGTTTCTATATCCTATTATGGAGATTGCAAGAAATGAAGACGTGCGCGATTCTTCTTTTGTCGAAATCTTTCAGGATGCTAGCAAAGAGTCAGCACGAGACGAATCTGTAAATCCTTTGGCAAAGCCGATGAACCGTACATTCATGTTTGGCGCTCAATTTGTACAAAATTATTCAGTTCTAAATTTTGACGACATATTTGACTTTTCTAAAGTACCAATCCTCTATTCTTTTGGTGGTGCTGCAAGATATCAGACAGTTTATATTGATGGCTACCCTTATGATGCTCGCCATTCGTCTGGAACATCAGGATTAATGGATGCTTTATTACATGGAGGAATTGGCCTTGTCTATGTGATAATTGCATTATTATTTATTATGGCTATGTTTGTTGATAAGCTTTTGATTAAAGGATGTTATGCCGCTAGTGTGATTCTTTTATTAAGGCTTTTTGATTTTGTTGCTATGCAAAATATATCTTCATTATATGATTCTTCTGGTTTACAAACTATTCTTATCGAGATGTTTTGTATTTACTATGCTTATAAGATAAATTATCGTATTTCAAATAGAATATATTAACGTTGTGAAAATAATAGAATTATTATGTTATAATAAACAATCCATTGGAATCCGTGTAATTGTTGATGCATTTGTTAGTAATTTCAGAGATTATTACCACATCAAAGTTATACATAGCATGAGTGAGCACAAGTGTGGTGTAGCTGTTATCCCATATGGACCGAAAGAAACATTTGATGCACTTCGTAACAAGTGTATAGTGCCAATCTCTTTGATGGTAGACTATCATACATTGTCTTTACAAAATAGAGTTAAATACTTAGTGAAAAACGGCTACCTATTTAACAAAGATGTGCTTAAATCAATTATCCTTTTTTTTTATTATTATATAATTGAGATGTACATATATCGTAGATGTATGAATTTTATGTTTGTTTCAACACATGATATAAATCACATCAAGAGAAGGTATCCAAATAATAACTATTATTGTGTGCCCAATGGGGTGAATATTCCTGAGACAATTTATCAAAAGCCTGTTTCTAATACTATTACACTCGGAATACTATCAGGATGGACTGCAGGTACATTTATTGAAACGCGCTGGTTTATTGAACGCTATTGGCCAGACATTATTTCAAAGGTCGGCAATGTTGAATTGTTGATATGTGGTAAGTATGCAACGCCTGAGATGGTGGATTATTTCAATAAGCAATCTAATGTTAAGTTTATAGGAGAAGTTGAAAATCGAGCTACTTTTTTTGATCAAGTTGATATTTATGTCGCAACTAAGCCCATTGGTTGCGGGATTTTAAATAAAGTTTTAGATGCTATGGCATATAAGAAACTTGTAATTGGCATAAAAGAATCTTTTACGGGTTTTAGCTATATGAAAGATTCTTATATTGTGTGCAATACCATAGAAGACTATGTTACGACCCTTAATTGTTATAAAAACAATCCCTCTTCATATAATAAATACACAGAAAATGCTTTTTGCAATCTCTTGACTTATAACAATTGGGAAAAAAACTATGAGAAATTTGTTGAGCAATTAAAGCATGATAATATATCACAACAATGCATTGCATTATTTCACTAAATATAAAACTTTATTTCCATTAATGAATTATGAATAACGTAATAACTATTCTCATCGACTCATTAATTTGGGAGTGTGTAGGAACAAAGCGTACTAAAATAAGCACAACTCCTTTTATGGATTCATTAAAAAAAGAATCGTTAACAGCGTCTAAACTATATTCTCATGGGCCATATACAGATGCAGCAACGAAGAGCTTATATACAGGACGTAATTGTTTGGATGACTTTGCTTATTATTATAGGCTAAATAAGGCTCCCAATAATCATTTTAAAACATTCCATGACGCCGGTTATGAAACATATGGTGTGTACTATCCTTATTACACAATAGGAAACGGCATCAAACAGCATATTGATCATACATATTATTCAGCAGGCTTTGTCTTTAAGAGTGAGTGGGGGGGGATTTTCAACTACTATGCAAAAATTGTCAAGGAACGAGACCTTACACAAGAGGAATGGGCTTTGTTATGCTCTCGTGCAGAATTAATGTTTGAATGCTGGCTATCATATTATAATGAATTAATTACAGCCCCGGAATCGGCTGTTCTTATCTCTGAAATAGTAAAAAGTGTCGATATAAAGGATAAATTCGCAATCCTCCAAAGGGAACATGTTAAGTTTCAAGAATCACCTAAAGATTATCTGCACAAATTGCTAGGGGAAGGGATGCAACATCCTTTGGCCAATTTGGATGATATTGATATTGATAGGTTCATTGATAGAGATTGGCTAAGAAAAGATGTATATAAAAAATACGAAAGAATATTCTCTAAGTTCAAGAAATCAAATATTAAGGCCAATATAGTAAAGAATGCGCCATCTATAAAAAGACTTCTTTACGGTTTTTCTCAGTTCTTAAAAACTCGCAATATAGATGAAGTGAAGTTTCTAGCAAACTATTTCGTATGTTTAAGTGATATTCAAAAAAATATTGATCATAGTTTTGTACATTGGCAGGATATTCCATCAGCAAGAAAGCATTTTAGATTCGCAGCAGATATAATAAAAAAACATACTAGCGAGAAACCTTTTTATCTCTCCTTACATATACTTGACCCACATAATTATATTTCTTTTTTCTCCTATGACATGCTTGAGGATAGTACTGTCAAGGAAGAAATGATGATGCTTGAAAAGTTTGTTGATGGGCTTGGAACGGAATATGTTGGTAGTTTAGCATTTTTTTTGTCAATCAGATACGTGGATTTCTGTGTAGAAGAGTTATGTAATTCATTG
>JGI20225J20221_1001482_pt2 | contig 36399 bp, 28 predicted proteins | sample BioMet4_FD_20221 | JGI IMG/M metagenome (IMG submission 20221)
CTGTCGCTACGGCACCGCCGGCGCCAAGGGTTGGGAGTCCGCCCAGCCGCACCTCTCGGCGATCAACGACGTGATCATCGCCCTCGCGCACAATGGGACGCTCGTGAACTTTGACTCCCTGCGACACGAGCTCATCGAGATGGGCATTCCCTTCCGGTCCAACACGGACTCCGAGGTCGCCGCAAAGCTCATCGGCTACTTCACCCAGCGCGGCCATCACCTGCGTACGGGCATCGCGCATACCATGCGCATGCTCGAGGGTGGCTATGCCATGGTGCTCGTCCGCGAGAACGCCCTCTATGCCTTCCGCGATCCGCATGGCATCCGCCCGCTCGTGCTGGGAAGGCTCGACGACGGGGAGTGGGTCGTAGCTAGCGAGACCTGCGCGTTCGACATCGTGGGAGCCACCTATGTGCGTGACGTGGCACCCGGCGAGATCATTCGCATCTCTGATGACGGACTCATCTCCGAGCAGGGGATGCCCGCATCCTCGCGTCACGACTGCATCTTCGAGCACGTGTACTTCTCGCGACCCGACAGCGTGAAGGACGGCTCGTCGTTCTATCTCATGAGGCATCGCATGGGCCGGCAGCTCGCCCGCGAGACGCCCGTCGATGCCGATCTCGTGATTCCCGTTCCTGATTCCGGCGCACCTGCGGCAGAGGGCTTTGCCGCCGAGCTGGGCATCACCTTCGGTACGGGCCTCATCAAGAACCGCTATGTCGCCCGCACCTTCATCCAGCCTACGCAGGAGCTGCGCAGCATGGGNGTGCGTCTCAAGCTCAACGCCCTGCCCGATGCGGTGGCGGGCAAGCGGTTGGTCATGGTGGATGACTCCATCGTGAGGGGGACCACGTCCAAGCAGATCGTCCAGATGCTCAAGAACGCCGGTGCCGCCGAGGTGCATGTGCGCAGCGCGAGTCCCATGGTCAAGTGGCCCTGCTTCTATGGGATCGACACGGCCAACCAGGACCAGCTCATCGCTGCCAACATGTCGCTCGAGGAGATCAGGGACTACATCGGGGCCGACTCGCTGGGCTTCCTCTCCACAGAGGGCCTTCTCGCGAGCGTTCCCGAGAGCGGGTACTGTACGGCGTGCTTTACCGGTGAGTATCCCGTGCGGATTCCTCGGTCGTTCTATGAGGACANGTTCCTGCCGGGTTATGAGCCCAATAATCTGGAGCCTGCCTCGCCTGGCTCTCAGATGTCGTTGGAAGAGGTACTGGAAGAGGAGTAGGCCCGCACGAGGGGGAATGACTCCCTCTCCGGATGCTCCCGAGAAAGGATAGAGCATGGTAGACCAGTCAAGGCACGTGACCTACGCTGATGCCGGGGTGGACGTCGACGAGGGCGCCCGTGCCGTCGATGCCATCAAGTCTGCGGTTGCCGCGACAAACCGTCCCGAGGTCATCGGAGGTCTTGGTGGCTTTGGCTCGTGCTTCTCGATGAGGTCCTTCAAGGACATGGAAGACCCGATTCTCGTGTCAGGCACTGATGGNGTGGGCACCAAGCTCGCCATCGCGCAGCTGCTCGACCGCCATGACACCGTAGGTGAGGACCTCGTCGCCATGTGCGTCGACGATGTGGTGCCCATCGGCGCGGAGCCACTGTTCTTTCTCGACTACGTTGCCATCGGCAAGCTTCGAGCCGAGCACGTCGCCCAGATCGTGAAGGGCATCGCCGAGGGTTGTCGCAAGTCCGGCTGCGCGCTCGTGGGCGGAGAGATGGCGGAGCACCCTGGCGTCATGAACCCCGATGACTACGACCTTGCCGGCTTCGTGGTCGGTGTCGTCGACCGCCCCAAGATGATCGGTCCCGACAAGGTGCACGTGGGAGACGTCATTCTCGGCCTGCCTTCGAGCGGCATCCATTCCAACGGATACTCCCTCGTGCGCAAGGTCGCCATCGAGGGAAAGACCGCAGACGAGCTCGAGCGACCGCTCGAAGAGCTCGGCGGAGAGAGCCTTGCCGATGCCCTCATGCGTCCCACCACCATCTATGCGGGAGGTCTTGTCGCCGCGCTCAGGGACGGCGCCCCCATTCATGCCATGGCACACATCACGGGCGGAGGCATTACCGAGAACCTCAACCGAGCTCTGCCGGCAGACGTCGACGCCGTGGTCGATCGTGGCGGCGACAAGGGCCCCGCATGGGACGTGCCGCCCGTCATCGACTACTGCGTGAAGGCTGCGGGCCTCACGCCTGACGAGGCGTACAAGACCTTCAACATGGGCGTGGGCATGAGCATCNTCTGTGACCCGGATGACGTGGACGAGGTCTGCGAGAAGCTCGTCGNNCAGGGNTTCTCGCCGTTTGTCATGGGNGAGTGCGTNTCTGGTGAGGGCAAGGTGACCTATCGATGAGTGNCACGCTCGGCGTTCTCATCTCGGGTGGTGGGACCAACCTGCAGGCGCTCNTCGACCGCATCGCCGAGGGCGCGCTCGACGCACGGATTGCGCTCGTCGTCTCGTCTCGCGCGGATGCCTATGGGCTCAAGCGCGCCGAGGCTGCTGGCATCCAGACCCTCACGCTTTCCAGGGAGATCTACGCCGACCCCGAGGCGGCCGACGAGATAATCGCTGCNGAGCTGCAGAGATACGGCGTGGACTACGTGATCATGGCTGGNTATATGCGCATGGTGCACGACCCGATCCTGGCCGCATTCCCCAATCGCGTGGTCAACATCCATCCCGCNCTGCTCCCCAGCTTCAAGGGCGCGCATGCCATCCAGGATGCCTTNGACTATGGNGTCAAGGTCACGGGCGTCACGGTGCACTTCGCTGATGGCAGCTACGACTGCGGTCCCATCATCGCCCAGCAATCGCTTGCGGTGGNGGAGGGCTGGGNCGTGGACGAGCTTGAGGCCCACATACACGAGATCGAGCACACGCTCTATCCCGCCGTGGTGCAACTCCTGGCCAAGGGGCGCGTGCATGTGGTNGGTCGCAAGGTGGTCATCGACGAGTAGCGCACTCGCGAGGGNTCTTCTGCGNCGGGCGAGCTACTCGTCAAAGAAGCCCTTGCGGCCGATGCCCACCGTGGCCCATCGCGTCGCCATGAGCTCCTCCTCCCGCCGCTCACGGTCATCGGCGAAGGCCTTCTCGTCCGCCATGTCGGCAAAGTCATCGGGGGAGCTCTCTCGGTAGAGACAGACTTCTGCGCGCAGGAAGACGTACTCGTAGGGTTCCCCTGACGAGTCGAGCGAGCCGATTCTCGACGAGAGCTTGCGCATGACCCAGTCGGCATCCACCCGTGCGAGGTCCATGCCGCCGAGCATGGGGCGCAGATGGCCGTGGTAGCTTCCCACGAACTCGATGAGCTCCACGGTGTCATCTGGCGCAAAGCTCACGACGAGTTCGCCACGATAGAAGGAGAGTGACGTACCTCCATCGCCCGCCACGGGCGTGCCGGAGGCTCGGTCGTGCGCCAGCGTGGCCACGACCTGCTCGCGCGTATCACCAAAGCCCACATGTATGCCGCGACCCTCGATGCCATCGAGTGGATAGAGCCCGAAGGCATACTCAGGCGGCTCAGGCTTGGGTTTTTGCTGTCTGCGCCTGTCGATGGGCCGTGTCGTNNAGGGTTTTGTGCCGCGTCTCTTGTCAGCTGGTCTGCCGTTGCGCCCGTGCTTCTGCGCGTCTCCGGGCTTGCTCCCGCGCCTGCCGCGTCCTTCGTTGCTCATCGTGTCTCCCTTACGAGAATGGCGACGGTCTCCACATGCTTGGTGTGCGGGAACATGTCCACGGGCGTTACGCGTTCGAGTCGATAGCCATAGTCACGCAGTATCGTGATGTCGCGCGCCTGCGTGGATACGCTGCACGAGACATAGGCGATGCGTGACGGCCCCAGGCGCGTGACGCCTGCGAGGAACTTTGGCGTCGAGCCGCTGCGAGGTGGGTCCATGATCACCACGTCGAAGCGGTTGTCAGGACTGGCCAGGCGGACGGTTGCGTCCATGTAATCGGTGGCGTCGGAGCGCAGGAAGCGACAGCGCTCACCCAAGCCGTTGGCCTGTGCGTTTCTCCGGGCGCACGACACGGCGTCGCTTACCTGTTCTACGCCAACGACATGCAGGTCATTCACGTGTGAGGCGGCACAGATTCCAATGGTGCCAGTCCCGCAGTAAGCGTCGAGCACCCGTTGTCCGGGGAGAAGCCTCGCACCATCAAGCGCCAGTCGGTATAGCACCTCTGTCTGCGCAGGGTTGGTCTGGTAGAAGCTCGAGGGTCCGATCTCAAACGTGCAGCCTAGCAGCTGGTCATGCATATTACCCGGACCATAGAGAGTCTTGTTGAGCCTGCCGAGGATGGCGTTGGTACGTCGCGTGTTGACGTTCTGCACCACGCTCGTAAGCTCGGGGCACTGCGTGCGAAGCTCGGATACGAAGCGCTCGAGGTGGGGGAGCTCGGACCCGTTGGTCACGATGACGAGAAGTGCGTCATCGCTTGCGTAGCCGAGCCGTACCACGGCGTTGCGCAGCACCCCCTTGCCCTTGTCCTCGTCGTAGGCGCTCACATGGAGACGCTCGGCGACATGGGCCACGGCGTTGAGTATGCGACGTGCGCGAGGATCCTCCACGAGACAGCTCTCGCAGGGTACGATGCGATGCGTGCCTGCGGCGTAGAACCCGCATCTCACATGTCCACCCTTGCCCGATGCGAAGGGCGTGGCGGCCTTGAGCCGGTAGGCGACGGGTTTCTCCATGCCGCGGATCTGCTCTATGATGGCACCATCCTTCTCGGCAGCCTCGCCGAGAAGCTCCTGAACGTGGGCCTGCTTGCGTTCGAGCTGGACGGGGTAGGGAACGGCGAGCAGCTCACAGCCGCCGCAGGCTTGAGCGATCGGGCACGTGTACGTGCGGTATCCCATGGAGCTCCTTTCATCTCGCATTAGAATATACCGCCCTGTGCCAAGGCCGAGTGTGTACAATGCCGCACAGACACGTGCAAACCCAACAAGAGGGGAATAACCCCTTATGTCAGCAGAGACAGAATCGCAGAGAGGCCCCTCCATGACATCCGAGTCCAGCCACACGGTCGAGTCCAACCGCGCACTGACGATGCGCTCGCTTGTTATCGGTGCGTTTGGATCGGCGGTTCTCACCGCAAGCTCGCTCTTCATCGCACTGCGTCTCGGTGCACTCCCTTGGCCCATCGTCTTTGCAGCGCTTGCGAGCGTAGGTGCGCTTCGCCTGATGGGTAGCCACAATCTTCACGAGGCCAACGTCTGCCATGCGGCCATGAGTGCAGGTTCCATGGTGGCAGGCGGTCTCGCCTTTACCATTCCCGGACTCTGGATGCTTGGCGGAGCTGACGTCTCGCTCATCCAGGTGCTCGCCGCATCGCTGGCGGGTACCATCCTCGGCCTCGCCGCTTGTGCCATGCTCCAACCATACTTCATTCGCGAACAGCGTCTGACCTATCCCATTGGCGTCTCCGCAGCCGAGACGCTACGGGCCACGTCCGACACGGGAGGGAAGGATGGCCGGTTCCTGTTTGGCGGCATGGGCTTCTCCGCCATATATGCCCTGCTCAGGGATGGATTCGGCATTCTACCGCAGTACCTCGGCCTTACCACCGTCGTCCCCGGGGTTACCCTTGGTGTCTATGACTCTCCCATGATGCTCTCCATGGGCTTCATGATTGGTGTCGTACCCGCGCTTGTCTGGTTTGGCGGGACGCTCGTTGGCAGCCTGATTATCGGTGCCGGCCTTCCTGCGCTGGGCGTCTGTACCATCGAGGAGGGAACGGCCCTCCGCCAGTGCCTGGGTCTTGGGCTCATGTTTGGCGTCGGCGCGGGCGTGGTGGTCAAGGGCCTCCTTCCCGTAGTAAAGCGCCTCATCTCCAAGGAGGGAACCACGCCCGACTCGAGTGAGCAGGCGCGTCGCTTGCATGTGAGCCACGGCTTTGTGGGCGTTGCCGCTGCGGCCGCTGCCGCCATTGCCGCCACGCTGCTGGGCCTTGGGCTTCTTCCCAGCGTGCTTCTTGTTGCCGGCTCGTGGTTCTGCGTCTACCTTTCCGGATGGCTCACGGGAACGACCGGCGTCAACCCGATGGANCTCTTCGGCGTCATGGTGCTCCTGCTCCTGCAGGTCCTNTTCCATNAGGTTACTACCGCGAGCCTCTTCCTTGCTGCCGCCGTGGTGGCCGTGGCATGCGGCATCGGCGGCGACGTCATGAACGACCTCAAGGCCGGAGACGAGCTTCGCACCAACCCCCACGACCAGTTCATGGGCATGGTCGTAGGTGGCCTTGTGGGTGCCGTCGTTGCTGCGTGCATGCTTATGGTCCTCAAGACCACTTACGGTGCCGACCAATTCGGCGGCAACGGGATGTTCGTTGCCGCGCAGGCAAGCGTCGTGGCCACGATGGCGGGAGGCATTCCCAACGTGCCCGCCTTCGTCGCCGGCGTTATTGCGGGCACCGCGGGTGCCATTGCAGGACTGCCGATAATGACCCTCGGACTTGGCGTGTATCTTCCGTTTACCACGTCATCAGGCGTTGTCGTTGGGGCTCTCGTCCGTCTTGTCATAGATCACAGGACCAAGGACAAGGCACCAGAGGAGCGGACGCGGATCAATGCACGTGGCCAGACGCTCGCGTCCGGCTTTCTTGGCGGCGAGTCGCTCGTGGGCGTGATCACGGCCCTTGTCCTGATGTTCGGGATGTTCGTCGGCTAGGTTCTGAAGAAGACGGGCATCCGTTTCCAGGTTCTCGAGGGAGCTTACGACGGCTCTCGAAGACCTGCAGAGAATCCGGCCGAATGCACGGCCTTTTGCCCCCATTCCCACAAAAGGCAATCGCTATCTGCATTTTCTCAGGTTCGAAGGGGTCGCTAGCGAAGCACTTGTCGGAAGAGGCGTGCACTCGGTCGGTTTTTCTGCAGGTGTTTTACGACGGATAGTGCAAGGGCATGTCTGCCACCCCTCTCAGGGCATATATCTGGTATTANCCCAGAGGAGCGGACGCGGATCAATGCGCGTGGCCAGACGCTCGCATCCGGCTTTCTTGGTGGCGAGTCGCTCGTGGGCGTGATCACGGCCCTTGTCCTGATGTTCGGGATGTTCGTCGGCTAGGCCCTGGGGAAGACGGGCATCCGTTTCCGGGTTCTCGAGGGCGCTTACGACGGCTCTCGAAGACCCGCAGAGAATCCGGCCGAATGCACGGGCTTTTGCCTCCATCCCCACAAAAGGCGATCACTATCTGCATTTTCTCAGGTTCGAAGGGGTCGCTAGCGAAGCACTTGTCGGAAGAGGCGTGCACTCGGCCGGTTTTTTTGCAGGTGTTTTACGACGGATAGTGCAAGGGCATGTCTGCCACCCCTCCCAGGGCATATATCTGGTATTCTAAACTAGATTTTCTGGTATGATAAACTCCGTAAGATGGCGTGGACGTAGATGCTTTTGTGACCTGAGGTCAGAAATTGTTTGCCTACCTCCAGGCTAAGGACTATAGTTCTAAAGATAGATTTGAATGAAGTTCAAAAATGTGAGATAAGCAGCAAAAAGGCATGTTGCACATTGATGTACGGGAGGCACAAAGAATGCAGTCAAAAATCGCGCACGCAGCAGAGCGCAAGGCATTCGAGATCGCGCTCGATCAGGCCCTCAAGACCGTCTCGGGTCCCGATCGCGAGAAAAACGTCATGAAGTTCATCGATATGGCGGGCAAGCTCCTCAAGGACACCAACCCAGGTGCCACCCGCGGTATGAAGGCCGCCTTGTATCCGGGATCAAAGTGGGAGAAGTACCTCTTCTCCCTGATCGACGAGATCAACCCCAACGTCCTGCGTACCACCATTCTCAACGGCGGTTACGAGGCTGCCTTCCGCGGACTGCGCAACACCACCGAGAATGCTGACAAGAATCAGTGCAACGTTCCCTGGATTATCCTCTTCGACCCCACGTCCGCCTGCAACAAGCACTGCGTTGGCTGCTGGGCCGCCGAGTACGGCAACCGACTCAACCTCACGTACGACGAGATGGACAAGCTCGTCTCAGAGGCGGAGGCCCTGGGGACGCACCTCTTCATGCTTACTGGCGGTGAGCCGCTCGTCCGCAAGGCCGATGTCCTCAAGCTTGCCGCGGCACACCATGACAGCGTCTTCAACATCTTCACCAATGCCAGCCTCGTTGACGAACCGTTCTGCCAGGAGGTCCAGCGTCTCGGCAACGTCATATTCTCCGTCTCCCTCGAGTCCTATGAGCCCACGGTCAACGATGGCCGTCGTGGTGACGGCTCGTTCCAGGAGGTCATGAACGCCTTTGACCTCATGCACAGATACGGCCTGTTCTACGGTACGTCCACCTGCTACACCCGCGCCAACGTGGAGCGCGTCTCGTCCGACGAGTTCATCGACATGATCATCGAGAAGGGCTGCCGCTACGCGTGGTACTTCCACTACATGCCCGTGGGTGATGGCGGCAGCGCCGACCTCATGCCCACCATCGAGCAGCGCGAGTACATGTACCATCGCATCCGCGAGGTCCGCGCCGTCGAAGGCGGCAAGCCGATCTTCGCCATGGACTTCCAGAACGATGGCGAGTATGTGGGCGGTTGCATTGCCGGTGGTCGTGCGTACTGTCACATCAATGCCCGCGGTGACGTGGAGCCCTGCGTCTTCATTCACTACTCCAACGTCAACATCCGCGACATGAGTTGGCTCGACTGCCTGCACCAGCCCATCTTCCAGGCATACCGCTCTCACTACCCCTGGAACGACAACATGCTGCAGCCTTGTCCCATGCTCGAGAATCCCTACATCCTCCCGCAGATCGTGAAGGAGTCCGGCGCAAAGAGCTCTGACTACTCCGCCCCCGAAACGGCCGATGAGCTCTGTGAGCGCACCGCACCATACGCCAAGGAGTGGGCGCCCAAGGCCAAGGAGCTTTGGCTCGACGAGCACCCGACCGGCAAGAAGATATATGACGACCAGATGACGTGCGAGAAGATCGAGCTCAAAGCCCAAAGAATCGCCAAGGAGGATGCCGAGAACGAGGCCGTTCACGTCTAGCATCCGCCCGCATCATAAAGCATGAGAAGACCAGCCCCGGAGTGACTCCCGAGGCTGGTTCTGTTATGTCGCCTGGGACTCGAGGGCTACTGCCTGCGATACGGGCTGTTCTCGGCGTCGAGTATCTCCTTCGCCCGTCNCCAGGATGGGCAACCCCTCTCGACGAAGGCGTCATGGGCATCTTTCGCCCGTTCGCGCTCCTCGGGCATAGCTCCTCCGTCGGCCAGAGGTGCGAGCTCCCGGGCCATCTCGTTCATGAAGGCGTAGCCGATGCAGATGGGCGGGAAGGCGAGAAGGTCCTCGCTCATCCACACCACATGGCGAATGGGGTCGAGCCTGACGAGACGCCCGCGCATGGGTCGCGTCTGCACCTTGCCGGGAACCTTGTCGGTGATGCCCGCCATCGAGGACGCCTGGTCGACGATCATCTGGGCGTTCTTGGCAAAGACCGCCGATGCCCACTTCATGAAGGTAAGGCGCCTCTGGTCGTAGCTGCCAACCTGAATCACGAAGATGTTCACGAGGCTGATGTCGGCATGGACGGTCACCGTTGTGTTGCCACGCCCGCGCGCTGCATGGCGGAGCTTCCTGCTGCTATCCTCGGGATAGACGCGAATCATGAAGGGGCGTCCGAGCAGGTAGGCAACGTCACCGGTCTGGAATCGACACTCGAGCGAGTTCGTCTTCGAGAAGTGCCTGATCATTTCGGCGCGCATGTCTCGGATGCTCGGGAGCCGTTCGTTCACGAAGGCGACAAGCTCCTCGGGGGAGGTCTTGAGGCCGGCCGAGACAAACGGCTTCGCCTCTGGTGGCTCGAACGCGATGAAGACGTCGGGCGAGGCCCCACGGAACACGCGCGCGTCAATCCCATCAAAGTGAATCTGCTCGATCTGCCGCGCCTGGCTGGGGACTGGTTTGCCGGCGTCGATATCAGGGCTGCTCATGAGCGCACCTTTCCCTTGGGTGCCGTTGCGAGCCGGGCGAGGCAGGGCAGACAGCCGACGCCCGGAGGCGGTGGTGCCGGCATTGCGCGACAATCCAACGATACAAGCCTAACGTACTTGGGGCCAGCCATGGTGTTGAGCCATCCCCGAACGGTAGGCCCCGCTCGCCTATGCTCACCTACGCCTGCCAGCGAGACGCGCGGACGCGTCTCGCACATGGGTATTGTTAGTGCAATGGAATGGCGTGGCGGAAGTGCGGCGTCCTGCACGCAGGTCGCCAGGCCCACCGCTGCGCCCCGCCCTGTACGCGTCTCCCTAGCCAGGGATACGCACCGTCCGAGGAGGTAGCTATGGGTGAGACCGTGACCGGTAAGGTCAAGAACGTGGTCCTTGTGGGCCAAGGCGGCGTGGGCAAGACCATGCTGGCCGAGGCCATGCTTCACCTGACGGGCAAGACCACCAGGCTGGGAGGCCACGCCGGCACCAAGCCCACGCTGGATTACGATGCCGAGGAGGGCGAGCGCGGCTTCTCCATCTCCACCACCGTCGCCCCCATCATCTGGGACGATACGCGGGTCAACGTGCTCGATGCGCCGTGCTATCCCGATTTCGTGGGCGACGCCCACGCGGCTATGAGCGTCTGCGAGACGGCCCTCTTCATGGTCGACGCCTCAGGAAGCGTGGGCACGGTCACCACCCGCCTGTGGTACGCCTCCGAGGACCTTTCCATGGCACGCGCGATCTTCATCAACCGTGTCGATCGTCCTGACGCNGACATCGAGACGACCATGGCGGTGCTGCGGGAGCGCTTCGGCAACAACCTCGCGCCCGTCACCATTCCCATGGGNGTAGGTGATGACTTCTCCGGNGTCGTTGACGTCGTGCACATGAAGGCNCGCCATCTCGAGAATGGCAAGGTCGTCGTCGAGGACATCCCCNCNGCGTACGCAGACGCCGCCGACGAGGCGCGCGCGCAGCTCNCCGAGCTGGTCGTGGAGGCCGACGACGAGCTCATGATGAGGTATCTCGAGGGCGAGGTCATCACCCAGGACGAGCTCGAGGGTCTTCTCGGCAAGGCGTTTGCCGCGCGTGTCTTCGTGCCCGTCTTCGCAGGTTCCTGTGTGCGTGAGGAGGGCGTCGTCTCGTTCATGGATGCCGCCGTGGCCTGGTTCCCCACGATGGCCGACTTTGGTCGCATCCCGCTTGTCAACGGCGAGCAGCTTGACATCTCCCCGGATGACGACCGCCCCGTTGCCTTTGACTTCAAGTCTCTCAACGACCCACAGAACGGCCGCTTCTCCTTCCTCAAGATTCTGGCCGGTACCGTCACCACCGGCATCGAGCTCATCAATGCGCGCACGCGCAAGGCCGAGCGCCTCAGCCACATCTACCTCATGACCGGACGTGACACTGACGAGGTCCCGTCGGCGGCAGCTGGCGACATCGTCGTCGTGCCCAAGCTCGAGGCCATGACAGGGGACACCCTCTCCGTCACCGGTAAGGTCGAGGCGGCCGCCTTCCGCTTCCCCAACTCGCTCTATCGCATTGCCATCGAGCCCGACTCCCGGGGCACCGAGGGCAAGCTGTACGCATTCCTCGAGAAGGCCGCCGACGCGGATCCCACCCTCAAGGTCGAGCGCGACGAGGATACCGGTCAGACGGTCATCTCGGCCATCGGTGAGGCGCAGGTCTCCGTGCTTCTCGATCGCCTCGAGGATCGCGTGGGCGTCACGGCGCATACCGTCGCGCTGCGCATCCCCTATCGCGAGACCATCCGGCGCGTCGCCTCGGCACAGGGGCGCCACAAGAAGCAGACGGGCGGTGCCGGTCAGTACGGCGACTGCTGGCTTCGCGTCGAGCCCAATCCCGGCAACGGCTATGAGTTCGTGGACGAGGTCGTGGGTGGTCACATCCCGCGTGGTTTCATCCCTGCCATCGACAAGGGCGTCCAGGAGGTCCTGCGCGAGGGCGTCCTCGCCGGCTATCCGATGATTGACATCAGATGTGCCGTCTACGAGGGCTCCTACCATCCGGTCGATTCCAACGAGATGGCCTTCAAGACCGCCGCGCGTATCGGCTTCCAGAAGGCCGTCGACCAGGCCGAGCCGGTTCTGCTCGAACCCATGGCGCATCTCGTGGTCACCGTTCCCGAGAGCTACGCCGGCTCTGTCATGGGTGACGTCTCCGCCAGTCGCGGTCGCGTCGAGGGTATGGAGGCGGCGGGCATCGGCGAGACCAAGGTCTCTGCCACGGTGCCGTACGCCGAGGTCGCCGACTACGCCACCCGCCTGCGTTCGCTCTCTCGTGGTACGGGAGAGTTCGAGCTCGAGATGACGGGTTACGAGCAGGTGCCCCACGACGTGCAGCAGAGGCTTGCCCAGGAGTACCAGGAGCGGCGCGCCGCCGGGCAGAAGTAGGCCTGACGACAAGGGGTACCGAGAAGAACGTAGAATCGGCGGCTGCGCGAAGACGTGCGGTCGCCGATTGTTCTGCCCCTTGAGGCGCACGGGCGCATTCGCGATGCTCGCCTGCACGGAGTTAGCTGGCAGCTAAGGAATCTCAAGAGTACCTGAACTATATTTGGCCCATCGGGGCAAACTATAGGAAGGAAACTCATGAAGAGACGAGAGACGGCCACATGCGTGGCGAAGGTTGCCGCTGCCGCGCTTTGCGCGGTTGCGCTTGTGCTCGGGCTTCCNTCATACTGACGCGCCTCACCGCCCGTTCCTGCTTCATTGTGCGCCCCCTGTGCCTGCGCGGAGGCGATCGAGACTGGGCTTGGGCGGTCACGGCGCAATACCGTAAGCGCCCTGAGCATTCCCCTAATCCCCAGCCCTATCGCGAGACCATCCGGCGCGTCGCCTCGGCACAGGGGCGCCACAAGAAGCAGACGGGCGGTGCCGGTCAGTACGGCGACTGCTGGCTTCGCGTCGAGCCCAATCCCGGCAACGGCTATGAGTTCGTGGACGAGGTCGTGGGTGGTCACATCCCGCGTGGTTTCATCCCTGCCATCGACAAGGGCGTCCAGGAGGTCCTGCGCGAGGGCGTCCTCGCCGGCTATCCGATGATTGACATCAGGTGTGCCGTCTACGAGGGCTCCTACCATCCGGTCGATTCCAACGAGATGGCCTTCAAGACCGCCGCGCGCATCGGCTTCCAGAAGGCCGTCGACCAGGCCGAGCCGGTTCTGCTCGAACCCATGGCGCATCTCGTGGTCACCGTTCCCGAGAGCTACGCCGGCTCTGTCATGGGTGACGTCTCCGCCAGTCGCGGTCGCGTCGAGGGTATGGAGGCGGCGGGCATCGGCGAGACCAAGGTCTCTGCCACGGTACCGTACGCCGAGGTCGCCGACTACGCCACCCGCCTGCGCTCGCTCTCTCGTGGTACGGGAGAGTTCGAGCTCGAGATGACGGGTTACGAGCAGGTGCCCCACGACGTGCAGCAGAGGCTTGCCCAGGAGTACCAGGAGCGGCGTGCCGCCGGGCAGAAGTAGGCAGGACGACAAGAGGTACCGAGAAGAACGTAGAATCGGCGGCTGCGCGAAGACGTGCGGTCGCCGATTGTTCTGCCCCTTGAGGCGCACGGGCGCATTCGCGATGCTCGCCTGCACGGAGTTAGCTGGCAGCTAAGGAATCTCAAGAGTACCTGAACTATATTTGGCCCATCGGGGCAAACTATAGGAAGGAAACTCATGAAGAGACGAGAGACGGCCACATGCGTGGCGAAGGTTGCCGCTGCCGCGCTTTGCGCGGTTGCGCTTGTGCTCGGGCTTCCAGCGTGCGGCCGCTCGGGTTCGAGCGACCAGTCGTCCAGCGCGACTTCCGAGGAGGACAGCTCCTCGTCGACGACCGCCTCAACCACCACGACTACGACGAACACCGACAGCGAGACAACCTACGAGGACATCTACAACGAATACACCCAGAAACTGCAGGATGCGACACCCGGCCTCATCGACGAGTACAACCAGGAGGCAGCGGCCAACACCGACGGTATGACGGGGTTGGCGACCATCTGCAACAAGAAGATATCAGAGCTCGCCAAGATCAACACGGAAGGCACCAAGAAGATGGCCCAGCTCATGTACACCTCCGGTAATGGTTCGTACCAGGACTACGAAGACTGGGCGATGAAGCTCAGCGACGTCTACACGACGGAGGCGCAGAAGATAACCGATGCCTATACGAGCTCGGCTATGTAGCTGCACGGCGACCGCGGACGACACGGCGTCCGCGGTCGCCAAGTGCGATGAAAAAGTTTTCCAGGCTTTCAGCAAGACTCGAGAGCACCCCGTCTCTGCGAGCCATTCTCGGTAGCTCCTAGCGAAAATGGCTCGCGGGGAGTTTGGCTCTTCTCAGCAACGTTTGTACCTGCGGGGACCTTAATCGTCATCTCTATGCGATTATGGCTCCCGGGAGACGGGCCCTGTACCTGCGGAAGCCATAATGACTAACGTCATCCGAGGAGCCAAAATCCCTTCGTGTCGCCGCAACGGACTTCTCTTCTGCCGTGATGCCGCAACTCTGCGCTTCTCGAAGAGACGCCTCCGCCGTCCTCGAAATCGGCTATCTTCTTTGTAGCAGAATACCTCGTGCCCTGCGCGGTCAATGCTTGTCCGACCCTCCGCGCGCGCCTTGTCGAAGGGAAGCCACATGCTTACCGCAGTACAGCTCAAGCCTGACGTGTATTGGGTGGGTGGAATCGACTGGAATGCCCGCAGCTTCCACGGATACACCACCGAGGATGGCATCACCTACAACGCGTACCTCATCATCGACGAGAAGGTCACGCTCATCGACACCACCAAGGCCACCTTCAGGGACGAGCTTCTCGCTCGCATCTCGAGCGTGATCGATCCCGCCAGGATCGACGTCCTCATCGCCAATCACGTGGAGATGGACCACTCGGGCAACGTGCCCACCATCAAGGAGGTGGCCCCGAACTGCGAGGTCTACTGCTCCGCCCCGCAGGGCGTGAAGGGCCTCACCGCCCACTACGGCGACCTGGGCTATCACGGTGTCAAGACCGGAGACACGCTCTGCATCGGCAAGCGTACGCTCTCCTTCGTGCAGACGCCCATGGTCCACTGGCCCGATAACATGGTCACCTATGACGGCTATGACAAGATCCTCTTCTCGAACGACGCCTTTGGTCAGCATTTTGCCAGCTCGGCCCGGTTTGATGACGAGAACGACCTCGGCGAGGTGATGAGGCAGGCGCGCAAGTACTACGCCAACATCGTGCAACCCTATGCGATGCAGGCACGAGCTGCGATCAAGTCCGTCCGCGGGCTTGGTGCCGACGCGATCGACATGATTGCCCCCGCCCACGGCGTCGTGTGGCGCAGCCACGTGGCTGACATCCTCGATGCCTACGAGACGACCTACTCCTCTGGCAAGGTGGAGGAGAAGGCCATCGTGGTCTACGACTCCATGTGGAACTCCACCGACAAGATCGCCCATGCCATCGTCGACGCGTTTCTCGCCAAGAAGATTCCGTGCCAGCTCATGGATCTCAAGACCAGCCACACCTCGGATTGCATGGACGTCTTTCTCGACTGCAAGTACGTCTGCGTCGGTTCGCCCACGCTCAACTCGCAGATGCTCCCCACCGTGGCGGCGTTCCTCACGTACATGCGTGGGCTCTCGCCCAAGAACGGCAATCGCGTCGGGCTCGCCTTTGGGTCGTTTGGCTGGGCACCCCTTGGTCCCAACGGCGTGCAGAAGGTCATGGAAGAGACGGGCTTCCGGCTGCCTGCCGGCAAGGCCTTCACCATCAACTGGATTCCGGGCCCAGAGATGGGACAGCAGGTCAGGGAGCAGGTCGACATGCTCGTCGAGGCGTAGCCGCGACGTGGGAAATGATCCCGCAGCGACGTCAGCGTGCGGATTGCAAGGTGACCACAGAAGGGGAGAGGGCTATGCGGGCTTCGAAGGTGTACTGGTGCGATTTGCGCACGCACGGGCGCACGAGCCGGCTGGAGAAGCTCGAGCACCTGTTGCGCGCGGCCGGTCTGGCGGACATGGACCTGGAGAATAGGTTCGTGGCAGTAAAGATGCACCTTGGCGAGCCAGGCAACCTTGCGTTTCTTCGTCCCGCCTACGCAGGGGTCGTGGCAGACGTCATACGAGAGGCGGGAGGGAAGCCCTTCCTGACAGACTGCAACACCCTCTACGTGGGTGGCCGCAAGAACGCCATCGACCATCTCGACACGGCATCCAAAAACGGCTTCAACCCTCTGACCTGCGGCTGCCAGGTGATAATCGCCGACGGGCTCAAGGGCACGGATGACGTGGAAGTCACCGTGCCGGGCGGGGAGTACGTGACGCGTGCCAAGATCGGTCGGGCCATCATGGACGCCGACGTGGTCGTCTCGCTCACGCATTTCAAGGGTCACGATCAGACGGGCTTTGGCGGGGCCATCAAGAACATCGGCATGGGCTGCGGTAGTCGTGCGGGGAAGATGGAGCAGCACGCGGCAGGTCGTCCACACGTCGATCCCGACCGCTGCATAGGTTGCATGGCGTGCGCGCGTATCTGTGCCCACGGAGCCATCAGCCATCGAGACGAGAGACCGCGGCTGGCGACGATCGACCAGGACGCATGCGTCGGCTGTGGCCACTGCATGGGCGTATGCAACCAGGACGCCATCATCGCCAATGATGCTGCGGCATCTGAGATCCTTGGCCGTCGCATGGCCGAGTACGCCGCAGCCGTGTGTGCCGGGCGTCCCGCGTTTCACGTGAGCCTTGTCATCGACGTGGTTCCCAACTGCGACTGCTGGGACCTCAACGACTCCGCCATGGTGCCTGACGTGGGCTTCTTCGCGAGCTTTGACCCCGTGGCGCTCGACCAGGCCTGTGTGGACGCAGTCAACGCCGCCCCGACCATCCCGGGCTCGCTTCTCGCCGATGCGGAGGCGTCGCGGCCAGACGCCCCGGACCCCCATGACCACATCCACACGATGAACCCCAACACCAGTTGGCAGGCCACGCTCGACCAGGCCGAACGAGTCGGCTTGGGAACGCGTGGCTATGAGTTGGTGAAGGTGGGATAGAGGCCGTCATGATGCGATGATGCCCCGCGATGGGTAAAAGACCTGCTAGACTTTCTCTATTGTCATCCGTTCTAGGAGGTTGCGCCGCCGCGCATGGACATAGCCATCTCGATTCTCGTGACCCTGCTTCTCACGCTCGTCAATGGGTACTTCTCCATGTCGGAGATGGCCCTCTCCACTGCCCGACAGGTGCTCTTGGAGCATGACGCCGAGGAAGGCGACAAGAAGGCCGCCGTTGCCGTCAGGATGATCGAAAGCCCTGGTGACTTTCTCGCTGCCATTCAGGTGGCGATTACGCTCGTTGGGTTCTTCTCGTCCGCATTTGCCGCCACCACGCTCTCCGAGCCTCTCGGTACGTGGCTCGCGGGCTTTGGCATGGATGTCGCCGTTGCCCATGGTCTTGCCACCGTGCTCATCACACTGATCGTCTCGTACTTCTCGATCGTGGTTGGTGAGCTCGTACCCAAGCGGATTGCCATGGCCGACGCCGAGACCGTCTCCAAGAACGTGGCAGGTCCGCTCTCTGCTTTTGCGACATGTGCGAAGCCGTTGGTCTGCCTTACGTCCGCGAGTGCGAATGGCCTGGCAAAGCTCATGGGCATCAAGGGCACCGATGACCGGCAGGACGTCTCCGAGGACGAGATTCGCTACATGGTCACCGATTCCGAGGACCTCTCCGACGAGGAGAAGTCGATGATCCATGACGTCATCGACCTCGGTGACACCATCGCGCGCGAGGTCATGATTCCGCGCGTGGACATGACGGCCATGGAGGACGACTCCACCCTCACCGAGGTCCTCGACGTCATGCGAAAGACGGGTTACTCTCGTCTGCCGGTCTATCACGAGTCCATCGATCGCGTGGTGGGTATCGCGCACATCAAGGATCTCATTACTCCGATTCTGGACGAGGACGACGGCGACGCGCCCGTCACCAAGTACCTACGTGCCGCGAGCTATGTGCCTGACACCAAGGACATCATTCCGCTGCTCTCCGAGATGAAGGGCAGACACGACCACATGGTCATCGTGGTGGACGAGTACGGGGGCACTGCGGGCGTCATCACGATCGAGGACATCGTCGAGGAGGTCGTCGGCGAGATCGAGGATGAGTTCGACCCCGACAACCGCTACATCACGCAGCTCTCCAACCGCGAGTGGTTGGTCGACGGTCGCTTCTCCATCGATGACGCCATCGAGCTTGGCTGGCCCATCGAAGACAGCGAGGAGTACGAGACGATCGCCGGCTTCGTGCTCGAGCTTGCGGACAAGCTCCCCCGTCACGGCGACGTCTTCGAGAAGGATGGCTACAAGTTCTGCGTGCAGTCGGTGCATGGCCGCAGGCTGCGGTCGATTCGTGTGACGGCGCCTGGGACCGACCCCAGCGAGGATGACCGCACGGAGCTCGCGGAGGGATAACGCCTGCTCCCTCACGAAAAGCCCATCCCCCGGTCAGCGCCTTTCGTATGTGCCCTCTCGCAAGAACAACTACAATATGGAAAGCTATATGTGCGCTCGTCTCGATGACGGGCCCGACCGAAGGGGAGCCTGCCCATGGCTCGGATTGTGGATATCAGGAAGGTCACCGTTGGCCCCAGGTTTCTTGATGCGCTCATCGAGATTCCAGGGACTGCACCACGTATGACCAGCGATGATCCCGAGGGCACCGCCCGTATCATGGGACTCATGCCCGCCCTTGCCAATCACGTCTGCCTTGGTGACTCGTCCCCGAAGTTTGGCGATGTCGTCGATAACACCGAGGTGGCCCACCTTCTCGAACACGTTACCGTGGAACTTCTCGCCTGCACCAACGTCGCTGGTGACATCACGAGCGGTCGTACGTCGGAGGTTGGCGAGCGCAGCTACGACATCCAGCTCGTCTGCCCAGACGACGTGCTTGTCATCGGTGCGCTCTCAAGTGCCGTATGGATTCTCGAATGGGCGTACGGCGGCGGTGGCGACCCCGCCCCCGACGTCGATGCCATCGCGAGTGGTCTTGCGGGTCTCGTGCAGAGCCTTGGCGCCGATTCCGCCGACCAGCCCGGCGAGATTGCCGAAGAGAAGCATCCGGAGGCCGACCACGACGAGCAGGTCGAGTACGAGGATGCCGTACCCGAGCCGTCCGAGAACACCGATCCCGACTCTACGCTCATCGCCGATGCTGCCACGGCGGATCGGCCCGAGCCGGAGCCTACGACCGACGAGCTCGATGAGCCCGACGACATCGCGTCCGTGGCGGTCGAGGAGGCGGAAGAGCCGGAGACCGGCAAACCCGAGCGTGACATCTACGACGATTCCCCGGCTCTTGATGACTGGAACATGATTGATATCCCCAAGCCACGCCCCGTCCGCTAGGGCCCAGCTTGCGTTCATCGGCACAAGGCCTGATTCGCAGGATCGGGCGGAGGGTATAAAGCGTACGTGCGCCGCTGGCGCTCACTCTGACAGGAGGACCTCATGAGCAGCAAAGCACTCCATTTCGCCATTGGTAGCATCATCGGCGCTGGTGCCGGTCTCGTTGCGGGCATGATGCTCGCTCCGCGCTCCGGCGCCGAGAGCCGTGCCATGGCGGCAGACGCCATGAACGATGCGTGGGATTCCGCGGTCGACTCCTACGAGCGCGGCACGCGTGTCGTGAACGACAAGATCGGCGAGGTCCGCCCGTCCGTCGATGCCAAGACCGACGAGCTCCGCGCCAAGGTCGATCTTGCCAGGGAGCGCATGGATCAGCTCCGCGACTCTCTCTCGGATGTCGTCGCCACCACGTCCTCCCAGGTGCAGGACACGGTGACATCCGTTACCGACAAGGTCGCGTCCATGACCGACGAGGCCGTCGCCGCAAACGAGTCGGAGGCGCAGTCCGTGCACGTCGAGGTCGTCGAGCCCGAGACAGACGCGGAGTAGCTCCGTCGTGTGACCCGTGATCTGATTCTTGCTTCGAGACGGGAGTCACGACTGGTGGCGCCCGCCTTTTCTTTTCAGCACTTGTCGTATACGGAGAGGGGTCGTTCCCGTGCCCAAGATTTCTAATCTCACCGGTCAGAAGGTCTTTGTCACCAAAGAGGTGCGTAGACCCAAGGAAGGCAAGCCCGACACGAAGCTCTCGAAGCTCGGCAAGGTTCACATGGCGGTCTTCACCCCCGACGGTCGTCGCGTGGTGGGCCTTCTCGTCAAGCGTCCTGACGTGGTGGGCATGGTCAAACGCGAGGATGTCTTTCTCGCCGTCGACTCATACGTACCGATCGAGCAGGGCGTTCGCGTGACCCGCGGTGATGACGCCTTCGACGATGCCGCCCGCCAGCGGCTTCACGTCGACTGGGACGCCTGCATCCTCTGGGCGGGCATGGATGCCAAGACGAGCGATGGCAAGGTGCTCGGCTACGTCAATGACGCCGAGTACGAGGAAAAGACCGGCAAGGTCACCAAGTTTCTCATCGGAGACGGCGGTGTGGCGCGCGCTCTTGTCGGCTCGATAGAGATTCCGCCGTCGATGCTCATAAGCTACTCGAAGGGATGCATGATCGTCTCGCCGGAGGCCGCCGCCCTTGCGCTCAACGGTGGCATTGCCGCAAAGGCAGGGGAGGCTTCCGCAAAGGCCAAGGTCAAAGGAGCCGAGTTTGGCAAGAAGGCCGGAAGTGCGACCTCGGAGGCCGTGGACAAGGGCTCGTACGCGTTGGGCAAGGCGATCGGTAAGGCAAAGCGCGCCATCGAGGAGGCCCAAGCCGAAGGCAGCGAGCCGGAAGCCGAGTCTCAGCTGCCCGCAAAGGAGGCCGCTGACGTGCGCGTCTCTGAGCCTGTTGGTCAGATTCCCGGTAACGGTGGTCCTGCTGGCGAGGCCAAGACCTACGTACCCACGGGCACTACGGTGCCCTCAGGTACAAAGAGGACCACGNCCACGCCCAAGAAGACGNCNGCGGTGCCNAANNTCGATGGNGACAAGGTNGCCAAGGACATGGGCCGCCAGATCGGAAAGATGGGCAAGATGTTCGGCTCGTTCAAGGACGAGTTCGACAAGGCCAGCAAGTAGGTTGCGCACGGCGGCGGACTAGATACCCGTCGCCTGGAGTACGAACATCACCACGGTGAGAACGATGACCCCGATGACGGTGAACCACGTGAGGGCGTTCCATGCNCGACTGTTGGNGTTGGCCCCCATCACGTGCTTGTCGGCTGCGATCTTGACCAGGAACACGAGCAGCACGGGCAGCAGGATGCCATTGACGATCTGCGCGAACATCATGATCCCAAAGAGGTTGACGTTGGGGACGAGCACGATCACGGCGGAGATTACGAGGATGGTCGTGATGATGCCGCGATAGACGGGCGCTTCCTGCCAGGTGCGATCTGAGCCGCGTTCCCAGCCAAACGCTTCGCAGACGGCGCTTGCGGTGATGCCCGGAAGGACGCATGCCGCGAGGAACGACGCGCCTACGAGTCCCGCGCCGAAGAGGGCTTCGGCGTAGTGACCGGCAAGCGGTGCGAGTGCGGTGGCGGCATCCTCGGCGGAGCTAACGGTGACACCTGCAGGGTTGAGCACCGCTCCCGTGGCCAGGATGATGAACCAACTGATGACGCTTGCCACGACGGCACCCGTTATGGTGTCGACGCGCTGATAGGGGAGGTCCTCCTCGTGCGCGTTCTTCTCCACGACGTTGCTCTGGGCAAGGAAGATCATCCATGGTGCGATGGTGGTGCCCACGTTGGCCACGAGGAGCGAGAAGTACTGCGGCTCGTTCACGAACTGTGGGATGAGCGTNTCGTGCAGCGCGACGCCCCAGTCGGGACCGACCATGATGCCGGCGATCACGTAGGTCACGAATATGCAGCTGATCACCAGCAGGATCTTCTCGATGCGCGAGTACGACCCGCTCATGGTGATGAGCCAGATGGTGATGGCGGCAAGTGGGACGGAGAGGTACACGGGTACGCCAAAGAGCCCCAGCCCTGATGCGATGCCAGCGAACTCGGAGAGCGTGACGGTCGTGTTGGAGACGAGCAGGGCGAGCATGGCGAAGGCGCTCATGCGTACCCCGAACTTCTCGCGAATGAGCGAGGCAAAGCCCTTGCCCGTGACGCATCCCACGCGTGCGGCGGTCTCTTGGGCCACGATGAGCAGGAGGCACATGATGGGTACGGTCCAGAGCTGCCCGAAGCCATAGGCAGCACCTGCGGTGGAGTAGGTTGCCACGCCGCCAGCATCGGCACCTGCGAGTGCGGCGACCATGCCGGGACCCATCGCCGCCAGGATGCGGTGGCGGTCGAGCTTCTGGCGTGGGGATCTGTTCTCGTTGTGTACCACGGCTACACCAGGATGACGCCGGGGCCGGTGATGGTCGCCGCGACTGCGACAAACACCACGAGCGCGATGGCCATGGAGACGAGCGAGAGCGCCGTGCCTGACGTCTCTTGGTTGCGGTCGTCACGGCGACGAAGAACGATCAGATACAGGGGAGAGAGGGCAAACGAGACAATCGTCGAGACAACCGCGCCCGCAAACCCGGCGCACAGCGCGCGATTGAGATCGGCCTCGTCGGCACCCAAGAGCATAGATGGGTTGAGCGCCGTGGCAAAGAGTAGGACGATGGCGGCAAACACCACGCCGAGCGCGAGGCTCTTGAGCGTGAAGCCCAGCATGGAGGGGGATGCCTCGTCATCCGGGTCGTTCTCGATGAAGAACTTGGTGACGTAGCTCACCGAGTCATCCGCGAGGATGAGTGCGATGGGCAGCGAGGCACAGGCAAGCAGCACGTTAACCGCCGGGATTCGCGCCTGGGAGATGACCGTGATGATTCCCACGCACGGGATCCAGAAGAAGAACCACAGCTCGTGGCCGAGAAGCCAACCGAGGTCGTGGCCGCGGTCATCGTTGGATCCGCCCGAACCTACGCCTGCGATCTGCAGGTCCTCCTCGTGCTCCTCCTCCATGACGTCGAGGGCGTCATCGACGGTCACGATGCCGAGAAGGCGCTGCTCATCGCTGACGATGGGCAGCGCGAGCAGGTTGTACTTGGAGATGGACTCGGCCACGTCCTCTTGGTCGTCCTCGGGGCCAGCAGTGATGAGGTCGACGGACGCGATATCCGAGAGCTTGGTCGACCCGTCGTTTACCAGCAGGTTGTTGAGGGTGACGGCACCTGCGAGGTGTTCGTCCTCGTCCTATGAGATAGACCNTAGCGGTACCGCGTCTCGAAGTCCTCTTCGAGGTTGCGCAGCGCGTCGATGGCAAAGGCCACGTTTCTCGTCCCCTTGGCAGGGCGAGAAACTCCGAGGTCATGATACGGCCAGGCCGTCCCGTCGGCGGTATCCGCAGGCAGCTGGCGGATCGCCTCTGGCGTCCTCGACGCCCATGAGCCTTGAGGAGCCTTCTGCGGCCTTCTCCGGCGCCCAAGCCTCGTCCACGAGCCTCGGCGGCATCATCGGGGTCCATGGCGGGACAGCATGCGGCGACGGCCGTCGGTCTCGGACATGTCGCCCATGATCTCGGCGGCCTTGTCGTCCTCGAGCTCGGCCATGGCTTCGGCGCGCTGTTCGTCATCGAGCTGGGCAAATACCTGTCCGCGCAGACGCGGGTCGAGCTGTTCGATGATGTCCGCCACGTCAGCGGGGTGCATGTCATCGAGCGTCTTGTGCGAGACGGAGAGCTTGACGCTGGAAAGGTCTCGTTCCACGAGGTCCATGTAACTCCACGCGATGATGCGCTCGGGAACCGGGTGCCCAAAGGTGCGTGCCACGCGTACGCCGATCCTTTCGATGCTCGGGGAGAGCGAGCGCAGGATGCCGCGCATACCCACCTCGGCGCCAAGGAGGCGAAGCTGGGAGGAGCTGGTGTCAGAGAGCTTGAGGTCGTTCACACGAACGACGCGCATGCCGCGCGTGTCCACGATCTGCTTGTTGAGGACGTCGCGGGCCAACAGGACCTCGGTAGGCTGAAGGTACGAGAAGCGAATGTCCGTGGACGGAACCTTGAGGTGAACCTCGTGCTCGTCATAGGTGTCCACATACTTGCGCCATGAGACCATGATGGGCGTGCGTCCCGTGCCCATGAAGGCCAGGCTGGTCACGCGCGGAAAGACCTCGCCCGTGGCGATGCCGAGGTCAGAGACCGTCCCGATCTTCTCGCCATTGGAGTCGAGGACCGGGTTTCCCATGAGCTGGGAGAGATAAATCATGCGTGCTCCTAACTGTTGGCGTGTGATGCATGGGTCGCACGCGCATTGTGCCAAGCTTCGGCACCGATCACACCCCTCACGGAGTGACCAATTGGGAGCACACCGCTGGGGTCATCGACTGTGAGGTCGAGGTTTCATGAGGACCCTTCTCTTAGGCAACAGACGTGGAGACCGTATGAGGCGGCAATCCACTGGCCTTCGCCATTGTACACGACGCGAGGACGAAGATGCTGATTGGCAGGGGTATCCACGTAAGCTGACGNTTACGATCTACGAGAGTCCTGCAGGGAAATGGTCCGAATGGACGAGCTTCTGGGAGGACTATGCGTGAATTGCCTNAGCTGGGCCTGAGTATTCCCAGTTGGCGTGACGTCTGGCGCAGCTTCTTCTACATGCCTGGGGTTGGCTCGTCCATCCGAGGCGTTTCGCTGCAGGTCGTGACCAGGTTTACGAGCGGCGAAAACAACGTGCTTTGTCAGAGGATGGTCCGGCAGCCGTCATGGTGCTGTCGAACTTTCTCGGAAATACTGGCATCCAGACTCCCTGCGACGGTATCCTCCTCGAACCAGGAATCGGCCGGGGAGGTTTTCATGGACGTATGCATCTCTCATGTCTCAGCACTGTACTGGTTGCTGAGGAACAGGAATCCAAGGAATGGGCGCGAGCTCAATCCGGATGACCTGCTGCCGATTCGTTCTGTGTGCAAGGAGGTTGCAGACCACCTGCTTTATGTCCTCGACATCGATGCCGGATGCCTTGATGTTCTCGTATCGTCTCGCGAAGGCAGGCGTCGCTCAAAATCATTGATGACTCACGTCTGCTCGCTTCGAGTTCCCGACGGCTCGTATCTCCACGTGGGAATCCAAAGTCTCGGAGCGTGCGTGGTGTCACCAGAGCTCGCCTATGTCCAGCTTGCTGCGATGTCCGATGAGGTCGGGACCATTTGGGTTGGAAATGCGCTCTGCTCCGATTACCGCATTGACGGCTACGCCTTGGGTGGGGTCGTGTTCAGGCCCGACGAGAACGACGTCGCCCTGACGAGCGTCGCGCGTCTGCGTCGTTATGCCGAGTCTCTGCCTGCTGGGTTTTCCGGGAGGGACCGCGCCCTGCGCATGTTGAGGTACGTGCATGATGGAGCGAGGTCTCCCATGGAGTCTGGGCTGGTGATGGCATGTGAGCTGCCTCCGCATCTCGGTGGCTACTCGCTTGGGAAGGTCACCCTCAACAAGGCACGAACCGTGTTTAGGGGTATCGGTCGGATGGGGGACAGGTTGTATGCGAGACGCTATCCGGACATCCTCATAGTCGCCGTTGGCAGCAAGGGACCTCGTGTTGCGGGTGTCGATTATGATGCCGAATCAACCCATCGTGGCGAAGCCCGACGACAAAGCGATGCGATTCGCAGAAACCAGCTGACCACAGTGGACTCGATGCGGCATTTTACGCTTGAGAAGTTCCAGGTGATGCAATACGAGCAGTTCCTTGACGAGGTCGATAACGTTCGACGGTCGCTTGGGCGCCGCCGCAACGTAACGACTGCCCGCATGGAGAGGGTGCTGCCAAGGACTAGGTTTGAGCTGTGGGAGCGTGTCCTGGGCGGGGCAAGAGACCCGGTCACCGGAAAGCCGAGACAAACTGAGGGACCTGCAGACAAACACCCCAAATGTACGAGCCCAGATACAACATGGTACGCAAGCGACTGGTGACGGAGCATCGCATCAGGGATTATCTGAAAGACGACGGTGCTGAGTGGGACTTGCTCCAACCAAGGCGTACATTTGACCGGTTGTTCTGCAGGTCGTTCGAAGAAGCTTGGTATGCATCAAGCTCGCTGGCATATCATTATCTGGTCAGACGGCGAGACGGGGGTTACGTGAGCCAGAAGGAAGCAGAGGGGGGCTTGCGTCGGCGCGGGGTGCTGCGCGTTGTCGGCTGGGTGGCCGCCTCTCTCCTCCTGGTGGTCCTCGTGGCGGTCAACGTGGCCGTGGTCGTCTTTGGCGATGCCATCGAGACGTATCTGAGCAACGGTAGTGTGGACATTTCCAACGAGAAGCTGGAGGCCACCATGAACGATGGTCGCAAGCTTGCCGAACAGATCGAGGATGAGGGTATCGTCCTGTTGCGCAACGAGGGCAANACCCTTCCGCTGCCGTCATCCACCAAACACGTAAACGTCTTTGGCTGGTCGTCCACCGAGTGGGTGGCAAGTGGCTCGGGGTCGGCACAGACGACCGGTACCTCCACCACCTTTCTCGATGCACTCTCCAAGGCGGGAATCGAGTACAACACCGAGCTTGCCGACATGTATCGTGGCTTCCTGGGGAACCGCCCGTACGTGAGTAGCGGTGCACTCAACAGCCATTCTTCCGAGTTCTGCCGGCTCTATGAGCCTGACATCAACGACAGGTCGTGCTATAGCGAGCAGCTTCTTCAGGATGCGCGCGACTATTCCGACACGGCCATCGTCGTGATCTCCCGCGTGTCCGGCGAGAGCGTCGATTGTCCCTCGCAGCAGTATCGCGTTCACAATCGCGACGGCAGCGTCGACGTCGACGTCACGCGCAGCTATCTCGAACTCTCTCAGGAAGAGGAGAGGCTCCTTCGGTATGTGGGCAAGAACTACAAGCATGTGGTCGTGGTGGTCAACTCGACCAATGCCATGGAGCTCGGTGAGGTCGAAACCCTTCCTGGCGTGGGCGCATGCCTTCTGGTCGGTACCCCCGGCGAGGTGGGTGCCAACTCCATCGCAAGCGTGCTTCTCGGCGAGACCAACCCCTCGGGTCGCACTACCGACACCTATGCGTATGACCTACGCACGGCCGCGTCGTACGCGAACGCGGGTTCCATGGGCGAGGGCATCTATACCAACTCAGACGGCCTCTATCCCGATGACGGCACCCTCAACCCCAACGTGGGCACCGCCGAGACGTATGACGGCGTCCGGTTCGTGGATTACGTCGAGGGTATCTACGTGGGCTATCGCTGGTACGAGACGGCCGATGCCGAGGGATTCTGGAACGACGTGAGCAACGAGCACGGGCGAGGCTACGACGGCGTCGTGCAGTATCCCTTTGGCTACGGGCTCTCGTACACGAACTTCTCGTGGGAGGTCGTATCGCAGCAGCCAGGTGAGAACTCCTCGGTCGGACGCGACTCTACCTACCAGGCCACGGTTCGTGTGACCAACACCGGTGGCGTGGCCGGCAAAGACGTGGTGGAGCTTTACTGCACCCCGCCATATTACAGGGGAGGCATCGAGAAGTCGGCGACGGAACTCGTGGACTATGCCAAGACCAAGGTGCTCCAGCCGGGGGAAAGCCAGGATGTGACGGTCGAGTTCTCTCTCGATGACGTGGCCTCCTATGACTATGATGACGCCAACGGCAATGGCTTTTCGGGCTACGAGCTTGAGCGCGGCACCTATACGGTGCAGCTCAAGCGAGACGCGCACACGCTGGCGGACTGCGACAACGCCTCGACGGACCTCTGGCTGCCCGAGACCGTTCTCTGCGGCACCGACCTCGTGACTGGTGCTACCGTCCAGAACCAGTTCACGGGTAGTGCGGCGCGCGACNNCGTGTCCATCGACGGCTCGGACTCCGGTGCCGACATCACCTATCTCACGCGCGCCGACTTCAGGGGGACCTTCCCAAAGAAGTCCGACAAGAACCGCGCGATGAGCGATTCCATCCGGGCGCTCAACCTCTACGGCTCTTCTCAGGTCGAGGCCGATGCCCTCGACTACGCGGGCCTCGTGGGGCAGGTCTCGCTTTCGGGCGTCACCTCGACCGNCTCGACCCCGTACTATCAGCTTTCCGAGAGCGGCCGGCTCACCTCGCTCGGACGCACGCTGGGGGCGGACTACAACTCGGACGAGTGGGGNNCGCTCCTTGACCACCTCTCCGTGTCCGACATGGAGTCGCTCGTGCTGCANGGCTACATCTCCACGGAATCCATCGGGGGTATCGGCAAGCCCCTGACCAAGGAAGTCGACGGTCCCTCGCAGATCGGGTCGTTCAACCAGCTTTCCTATGGCGTGGGTTACCCCAACGCTACGGTTCTCGCCCAGACCTGGAACGAGACCCTTGCCCATGAGTACGGCAGCCAGGTCGGTCTCGAGGCGGCGAGCATCGGCGTGGATGGGTGGTACGCGCCAAGCGTCAACATCCACCGCACGCCCATGGGCGGTCGAAACTATGAGTACTACTCCGAGGACCCGCTCATCTCGGGCACTATGGGTGCTGCCGTGGTGGAGGGCAGCCTCAAGTCGGGTACCTACTGCTATGTCAAGCACTTCGCCGCGAACAACCAGGACTCCTACCGTGACTCGCTCTATACGTGGATGACCGAGCAGAGCCTGCGCGAGATCTATCTCAGCGCGTTTAGGTACGGNGTGGAGAAGGGTGTCTTTACGGGCATCATGAGCTCATACAACCGTATCGGNGCCACATGGGCCGGCGGCAACAAGGCGCTGCTCACCAACGTGCTGCGCGGCGAGTGGGGTTTTAAGGGNTGCNTCATCACCGACTACTGCGACCATCAGAAGTACATGAACGCCGACCAGGCGCTTCGTGCGGGTGGCGACCTCTACATGGACGGCGTCTTTCGCAACGGGTCGTTCTCGTACGGGTACACGCAGGCAAGACTCTCGGCCGCCGTGGGTACGGAGGATGAGGCGAAGGCCATCGACTACTACGTCAACCTGCGGCGGGCCGCAAAGGACGTGCTCTACATATGGCTCAACGCGCGTGAGACGAACCTCAGATACAACGAGCAGGTACGGACCACCGTGGAGACGGGCGAGGCATCGACGGCCGAGGAGTTCATCGAGCGTCCCGTCAAGACGGGCGGCTTTCCCGTCGNGGGCACCGTGGTGGCAATCGTTGACTGCATCGCGGCGGTGCTGATTGTGCTGCGTGTCCGCCGTGCCTTGGTGCGAAGGGCGGGCGCACGACGCAGAGGCGACCAGGCGAAGGAATAGGCTGGTCGCGGAGTGTGTCTCGGCGCGCGTTTGTATCGCACGGACGGATTGTTCGGGAGAACTGTCCGTGCGCGACCTTTTCGATACGATATGTGCGCGTGCGAACGGTTTCTTCGGACAATCCGTCCGTGCGATACAAAGGGGTGCTGCCGCAACGAGACGCGCCCGCGCACGCGCAGCCTGACCAGGGGCCAAAAAAGGACCCCAACCAGAATGGCTGGGGTCCTGTGCGTACCGATNACCTTCTCGCTAGAACTTGACGCTTGGTGCCTGGCGCACGGATTCCTCGGTAACGAGAAAGCCCTGACGAGGCTGGAACTTGCTGCCTGCCACGATGTTGCCGGGGAACGTCTTGATGGCGTTGTTGTACGCGAGCACGACGTCGTTGAAGCTCATGCGAGCGTAGCTGATCTTGTTCTCCGTGTCGGTGAGGTCGGTCTGGAGCTGCTGGAAGTTGGTGTTGGCCTTGAGGTTGGGATAGGCCTCGGCAACGGCGAACAGCGACTTGAGCGTGTTCGTCAGCATGTTGCTGGCTTCCATCTTGGCCTCGGGCGTGGTGGCGCTGGCGACGGCGGAGCGGGCTGCGGTGACAGCCTCAAGGGTGCCGGACTCGTGTGCGGCGTAGCCCTTGACCGTCTCGACAAGGTTGGGGATGAGGTCGTTGCGTCGCTGAAGCTGGGCGTCGATGGTCTGCCAGGCGTTTTCGCACTTGTTGTCAGCCGTGACGATGCCGTTGTATATGGCAATGAACCAGATGGCGACGAGCACGACGACCGCGATGATGACGATGAGGGCAAGTGGCATTGCGCTCCCCTTTCTTTTGCTGACTGCGAGATGCGTGCACGTCCAGTATACCCAAGTGCATTGCAGAACTCACCCATGCCTCGGCTGGCGCATGAGGCGGAGGGGGAGGGATTCGAACCCTCGGAACGCCGGAGGCGCTCGACGGTTTTCAAGACCGCTGCAATCAACCGCTCTGCCACCCCTCCAAGGGTGCGTACGGTACTATCCTACCCCATATGGCGACATCGATGGGAGTTGCACGTGGGCGAGAAGGACGATCAGTACATGCGGATGGCTCTTGACGAGGCCTCTCGTGCGGCGGCGCTTGGCGAGGTCCCCATCGGTGCCGTCGTGGTCTGCTGCGACGAGGTCGTTGCCCGCGGATGCAACCGTCGTGAGACGGACGCAGACCCCTCGGCGCACGCGGAGTTCATGGCCATGGTCGCTGCCGCACATGCGCTTGGCCGCTGGCGGCTTACGGGTTGCACGGTCTACGTCACGGTGGAGCCNTGCCTCATGTGTGCGGGTCTCATGGTGAACGCCCGCATCGACCGATGCGTGTATGGCGCGGCCAACCCCAAGGGCGGTGCGCTGGGAACGGTGTTCGACGTGAGCCATACGCCGGAGCTCAACCATGAGTTCGAGGTCGTGCCAGGGGTTCTCGCCGAGGAGTGCGCGGGAGTCATGCGCGACTTCTTCCGTTCGCGTCGCGGATAGGCGCGGGTCCTGCTANCAGGCACTAGAGGCCGACGAGCGTCCCAAGGAAGATGAGGATGGCCATGCCTGCGGCATATATGAAGGCGTACTTGGCGATTTTGCCGAGNATCTCGCCGTCCTTGCCGGCAAGGCCGCACGAGGCGCAGCCGATGGCGATGCTCTGGGGGGCGATCATCTTTCCGGCGCTCGTGCCGAGCGAGTTGGCGGCCACGAGCCAGGTCTCGTTGATGCCGAGCGTCTGCGCGGCGTGAAGCTGGACGTTGCCAAAGAGGACCTCGCTCGAGGTGCCCGAGCCGGTGACGAAGGTTCCCAGTGCGCCGAGCAGCGGTGCGACGAGCGGATAGAAGCCGCCGAGCGTGCCGACGAAGAAGGTCGCGACGCTTGCGATCATGCCGGAGTACCCCATGATCTTGGCGCAGCCGAGCACGCCAAGCATGGTGATGATCGTCTTGCTCATCTGCTTGACCGTATCGCGCAGGACGCCCAGCATCTCGCCGAAGGGACACCCCTGGATGATGCCGCCCGCGATNCCGCAGAGGAAGATCAGCACTCCGGGCGTGTTGACCCACGAGAACGTGAGCGTGGCCGTGGGGTCGCCTGCGTAGATGTTGACGACGCTCTTGAACGAGGAGAGCGGGTCATGGATGAAGGGCACAANCTTGCTCGTGGCAAGGAGCACCACGAATATCAGGATGAAGGGGCACCATGCGGTGANGGCGTCGCGGACGGAGATGCGTTCGTCCGTGCCCGCGATTTCGAGGCGATACTCGTCAGGCACCTCGGCGCCCTTGTGGTGCAGGCAGTATGCGGCGGTAATGACCAGCGCACATACGGCGCCTACGATGTCGGGCAGGTCGGTGCCGATAAACCGCGCGGCNGCGATCTCGGGGAGACCAAACGAGATGCCGGCGATAAGCGCCACGGGNACCATGCCCTTCATGGCCCTTTTCCCTCCGAGTATCCCCACCATGAGGAGGGGCGTGACAAGAACGAAGGGAAATGCCTGTAGTGCCTGGGTAAAGGCCAGCGATATGGGGTCGATTCCCGTGATGGTGGCGAGCGTGGCGGTGGGGATGCCGATCGAGCCGAACATCGTGGGCAGGCCGTTGGCGAGAAGGCACGCGAGGATGGCCGTGACGGGGTTGACGCCGAGTGCGGCGAGCATGCTCGCGGGGATGGCCACGGCTGTGCCGAACCCCGCCATGCCCTCGAGGAAGTTGCCGAAGCACCAACCGATGAGAATCACCAGAACGCGCATGTCGGACGACACCGAGCAGAGCATGGCCTTGATCTTCTCCATGGCCCCGGTATGCACCGTGAGGTTGTAGGTGAAGACGGCAGCGATGATGACGATGACGATGGGCCAGAGGGCCATGGCAAAGCCCTCGAGTGCCGCGGTCGCGGCGTTGACGACCGTCATCTTCCAACCGACCAGGGCGCAGAAGGCAGCGACCACCAGCGCGCCGAGACTCGCCTTGTGGGCCTCCATGTGAAGGCCGCAGAGCGCTGTCACGAGCCAGATGATGGGTAGGAGCGCGAAGACGAACATTCCGAAAAGTTCGAGCATGTGGTCTCCTCCATGGTCTTGCAGGCCGGGTGGACCCCTGCGAACGATACTACGCAGATTCTATGCTCTTGGTCCCTGCTAGATGACCTGAAATACGAAGAAGTCGAGATAGTGGGTCTCGGGAACGCCCCAGAGGATGGGGTGGTCGGGCGCCTGTTGGCGCTCTTCGACCTGCTTGAGCTGGACGCCTGCGTCATGGGCAGCCTGAGCGATGGCATGGGACAGGAGGTCGCGCGTCATGAAGTGGCTGCAGCTGCAGGTGGCGAGATAGCCGCCGCGGGGGAGCAGGCGCAGGGCGAGCGCGTTGATCTCGCGATAGCCCCGCGAGGCGTGCGCCACGGTTCCGCGGCTCTTGGTGAAGGCCGGCGGGTCGAGGACGATGAGGTCGAAGGGGCCTCCCTCATCGCGGAGACGCTGCTTGCTGCTGACTAGCCCGGGCAGGTATTCCATTACGTTCGCGCAGGTAAAATCCATGCGATCGGCAAAGCCATTGAGACGGGCGTTCTCCCTCGCGAGGTCGCAGGCGGTCTTGCTCACNTCAACGCAGCGNACGAACCTCGCCCCGCCCGCAACCGCATTGAGTCCGAAGGGGCCTACGTGCGAGAAGCAGTCGAGCACGCGCATGCCGCTGGCGAGCTCACGCACGGCACGGCGGTTGTACTTCTGGTCGAGGAAGAAGCCGGTCTTCTGGCTGTTCTCGAGGTCGATGTCGTAGCGTATGCCGTTTTCCTCCACGATGCGGCGCGAGGGGAGGTCAAGCGGCACCGTGCCCTCTGGCATCCACCAGCCCTTCCTGCGGGGAAGGCCCTCGAGGTCACGGCTGGGGGTGTCGTTTCGCTCGTAGATGCCGGCGACGTCTTGGCCGGCGTCGCGCAGCACGTCGAGCAGCAGCGGATAGATGGTCGGCCTGAGCCGCTCCATGCCCACGGTGCCTACCTGCGACACGAGAACGTCCTCGTAACGGTCCACCACGAGCCCCGGGAAGCCGTCCGCCTCCGAGAAGAGCACGCGGCAGCAGTTGGTGTCGGGTTCGCAGCCGGGTAGGGCGCGCCTGCCCATGGTGGTCTCGCGGTGCGCCCACGCCCAGGTGAGCTTCCGGCGCCAGAAGCCCTCATCCACGCGGTCGTTCGAGTTGTGCGTAACGATGCGCACGCGGATCTTGCTTTGGGCGGAGAGGAGCCCGGTTCCCTGCCACGTGCCGTTCTCCTCGAAGACATCCACCACGCCTCCGTTCGAGACGGGCGTGCCGTCGTCGGCGGGTTCGGTACGTATGACCTCACCCTCGAANACCCATGGGTGTCCGCCGGCGAGCGCCTTCGCCGCCTTGCGCGAAACGATTGCCTTGGGATACGGACGCTCCTGGTTCACGCATGCTCCTCGATGTGGCTGCGGTTGGATGGGTGTCGCACGGATGGCGCNNGGCCTAGTAATGCCTTCCGTATCCTCCGCCAAAGCCACGACCACGACTTCTCGAGCCGCTGAACATGGTNCGGGTCGGCTTGTGCGCGCTGCGGTCGGGATTGGGAACGATGCGTGCGCTGTCGTACTCGAAGTCCGCAAGGTCCCACACGGGGACGAGCTTCTTGGTGAAGTNCTCGATCTCGCGAAGCGGGCTGATCTCGTCGGGAGCCACGAANGTGTAGGCGTGGCCGGTGGCGCCGGCACGGCCCGTGCGGCCGATGCGGTGGACGTAGTCCTCGGGATCCATCGGCACGTCGTAGTTGACCACGGCGTCGATGCCGCTCACGTCGATGCCGCGACTCATGACGTCGGTCGCAACGAGCACCTGGCATCTACCCTCGCGAAACTTCTCGAGAGCCTTCTCGCGAGCATTCTGCGGACGGTCGGCATGCATGACATCGACCTTCACGCCGGCGTTCTTGAGCGTCTTGCTCACATCGTCCACGCGGTGCTTCGTACGGCAGAACACGAGCACGCGTCCAGGCTTCTCGCCAGAGGCGCCTCCGGTACGCAGCAACGCCTCGAGCAGCTGGGTCTTCTGGCCCTGCGTGATGGGGCAGAGGTGCTCCTCGACGGTGTCGGCCGTCTCGCCCACGTGCGCGATCTCGACGCTTGCCGGGTCGGTGAGCATGGAGTCGATCGTGCTCTTGATCGATGGCGGAATGGTTGCGGAGAAGAGCAACGTCTGATGCTTGGAAGGCAGCGCCTGCATGATGCGGCGGACGCTCGGCCAGAAGCCCATGTCGAGCATGCGATCCGCCTCGTCAAGCACGAGCGTCTGCACGTGCGAGAGCTCCACGTGGTTGTGCTCCATGAGGTCGATGAGGCGCCCAGGCGTTGCGACGAGCATGTCGCAGCCACGTTCGAGCTCGCTGATCTGCCGATCGAACTTGGCACCACCCATGACGATGACCACGCGCTGGCCGGTTCTCTCGCATACGGTCTTGCAGACGCCGTCAATCTGCGCCGCAAGCTCGCGGGTTGGCGTGATGACGAGTGCGTGGGGTCCCTTGCCCTTGCTGCCAGCGATGAGCTGCAGCGCAGGGAGGGCGAAGGCAGCAGTCTTGCCCGTGCCGGTCTGTGCGGACGCCACGACGTCGCGGCCCGCGAGGACGAACGGAATGGCTTGTGCTTGGACGGGAGTGGGGATTTCGAACCCGAGGGAGTCGATGCCGGAGAGAATCTGCTCGTTTAGCCCGAGCTCGGCAAATGTAGTAGTCATATATATAAGTATGGGACAAGAGCGCGAGCTTTACCAGCGTACACACGGAACCAGCAGGTGGACGCCACGCATGCGGGGCATCGTGCATTTTCGCATGGCCCCTGAATCGAGGCTCGGCTTTGCGAGACCTGTAGAAAAATGCCCCGAATAGGCGAGTTCCTGGAAGACCTTGCAAGAATCACCCCTTTGGGTTGAAGGAAATCCAGGTACCAAATGGGTGCAGGGCCCCTAACGAGCTCGTTCTAAAGTCGACATGTCCATTCGACCTGTTTTTCTGCAGATGTCCGTCCATGCGGTCGCCATTCGCGTGAATCGCATGCGGCCGACGAGATTCGCCGATTCTGCCCACGTGCCCGTCTCGTGTGGGACGGATATACTGTTTCGGTACCAAAGGACATGGATGGGGGACCCTCAGATGAGTTGGAACAGGATGCGCGTCGTTCCCATGACGCTGCGAATGCTGTAGCGCGCATTCGCGCGCGTCGTGTTCCGTCAACCTGTCAGCAAGAGGGAGCAAGCATGCCCATCAACATCCCCGACGGTCTCCCCGCCAAGAAGATCCTTCATACGGAGCGAATCTTCGCGCTCGAGGAAGAGGTCGCGGCAACCCAGCAGATTCGCCCGCTTCGCGTTGCCATCCTGAACCTCATGCCCACCAAGGTAGAGACCGAGACGCAGATACTGCGCCTCATCTCAAAGTCACCGCTGCAGGTGAGCTGTGACTTCATGCGCGTCTCGTCCCACGAATCCACGCACGTGTCGCAGGATCACCTCGTGAAGTTCTACGACACCTTTGACTGCTTCCGTGACAAGAACTACGACGGCCTCATCGTCACCGGTGCTCCCGTGGAGCAGATGGCCTTCGAGGACGTGGACTACTGGAATGAGTTCTGCGACATCGTCGATTGGTCGCAGGGCCACGTATTCTCGACGATGTACCTGTGTTGGGGAGCGCTCGCAGGCCTCTACCATCTCTATGGGATCCCCAAGAAGGACCTGCCGAGCAAGCTCTTCGGCGTCTTTCCCCAGCGTCTGTGCGACGAGTACAACTTCCTCACCAATGGCTTCGACGAGGTGCACAACATGCCGCACTCGCGTCATGCCGCCGTTGACATCAACGAGCTCGCCAACCACCCCGAGCTGCAGGTTCTCTCCGATGGCTTCACAAGTGGTCCGGCCATCATCGCCACGCGCGACTTTCACGAGATCTATGTCACGGGACACTTCGAGTACGGACGGGACACGCTGTCCGAGGAGTTCTGGCGTGACTTTCACAAGGGGCTGCCCATTCGCCTGCCCGAGAACTACTTCCCGGATGACGACCCCGAGAACCAGCCCATCTTTACGTGGCGCGCCCACGCCAACCTCCTGTACCGCAACTGGCTCAACTGGATCTACCAGATGACGCCGTATGAGTTCGCGGACATTCCCGGCGAGATCGACCGCCTTCGCGAGCACGTCGCCGAGAAGTTCTAGCTGGAAAAAG
>JGI20225J20221_1000138_pt4 | contig 36360 bp, 26 predicted proteins | sample BioMet4_FD_20221 | JGI IMG/M metagenome (IMG submission 20221)
TTGGAATGAAGCCAACATGTTTGCTCAGATTACCCATATCATTATTACACTTAATGTGCTGTGGATTTTATTTATGCTTCTGAAGAATTCTAAATTTGAATCCATAGGCAAAGGTTTGCTGATTGGAATACTTCTGTTCGTTCCAGTTTTTGCTGTAATACAGTCGTATATGCAATTGCACATGGATACGTTTATGCAAATGCTCCAAAATATAAAATAATCGGATATTATTCTCTTTGCAGTCACTGCAGGGAGAATAATTTTTGCAGATTTATTAATCCTTTAAAATTAGAAAATTATGCCAAACAATAAATTATTATATCCACGCAAAGACGATAAGACTATGGTTTATCTGAAAAGTTGCGTAAAAAGCCCATTTATAGAGGTGGGCGATTATTCTTTCTATCACGATTTTGACAATCCATTGGACTTTGAACATAAATGTGTTTTGTATCATTATCCGTATGCTAATAACGACAGACTGATTATTGGAAAATATTGTTCCATTGCCTGTGGTGCCAAATTTTTATTTAATGGTGCCAACCATACGCTTGGTTCGCTGTCTACTTATCCTTTTCCCGTAATGGCTGANGAATGGNATTTGCAAACACCAGTAACCAATGCCTGGGACAATAAAGGNGATATNGTAATTGGAAATGATGTNTGGATTGGTTTCGAAGCCGTTATCATGGCTGGTGTTACTATTGGAGATGGAGCAATTATCGCATCACGTGCAGTGGTTACCAAAGATGTTCCTCCTTACTCCATTGTAGGAGGGACTCCGGCGAAGTTGATTCGTAAGCGTTTTACCGATGAACAGATAGATAAGCTGTTGAGGCTCAAATGGTGGGATTGGGATGAGGAGAAAGTTCTGCAAAATATTGACAAAATAATGGATGTGAATAAGTTGCCCGATTTGATATAATTGAATTCAGAACTTCAATTCGCAAACAATTATGGTGTATTGTATTTTATTATAGAAAGAAAAGTCCCGAAATAGCAATATCTCGGGACTTTTGTATTTCCACCATTGTTCAGATCAGGGATATTAAATGTTCTTGCAGATTATTATACCACAAATATTTTAAATAAAATATTGCATTTATCTACCACCTGCTACTAATTTGTGCTTAAATGCCATTAAACCAGGTGTTTATTTTGGTAGCAGATAAAAGTGTTGTACGTTTCATCTGCTACTAACAGCTAATATCTACCACCTGATTTCTTTCGGAATTAGTTTTTTAATGCTAATATGTGGCAAATGTGTGCTATTATTTCTTTGCCCTAACTAATTCAATAGCCTCTTTCCCAGTCATGTGTTCAATAGATAATTCAATCATATGCATATGATTGAATCCTTTTTCAATTTCCTTTAAGCGTCCTTCTTCCAGAGTTGGTGAATATTTCTCGGCCAATATCTCAATAGCCTTTCGCTTTTCATCATTATCTTCTAAAATGCGAATCTTGCCAAATACAATAACACTTCTGAAATAAGTTGTATATTCTTCAGGAATAATGTTATCCTGCTCTATCACGCAAAAAGATGCTTTACTGCTTTTCGTTATTGCATCTATTTTATGACCCGATGTTGCACCATGAAAATATATTTTATTGTCATAGTAAACGTAACTGAGCGGTACTGCATAAGGATAATCATTATCCCCTGTTATTGCAAGCACACCAGATGTCATTCTATTCAGAATTGAGAGACTTTCCTCTGTGGATAATAGTTGCTTTTTTCGACGCATTTCTCTAAACATATTTTTTCCTTTTTATTGATTATTTCAAATTGTCGGTAAAATTAGTCAAATGCTCTGTTATGTCTCTTTACATTTGATGAAAATGATAGTTGTAAGATTAATTTAGACTTGTTGCAAAGGATGCCTTTGGAGTGTCTTGCTTCTTATTTAGGTATTACTCCTGTAAGTTTAAGCCGCATATTAGCTAAACTAATGCAAAACAGTCTCTTATATTTATGAGATAGATAAACTGGGTGCTAGATTGCTAGATCACTGCTAGATCAAATTGTTTTGATCTAGCACCTGTATAGCACTTATACACAACAGCTTAAATTTATGTTGCTAGATCGCTAGATCAATTTCGCAAAATTAAAATTTATGTAGTGATATTGAATGCTATCAAATCTAACTCCAGCTCTCCGGAAAGATGCGACGAGAGCTTCTTTAAACTCACGAATAACTTTTTATATCTCAGGCGGGATGTTTCTGCACTTTTGTACAGAACAATTATATCTTTTGTACAAAAGAATTAATTGTTCTGTACAGAAGAATGCATTCTTTTGTACAAGAATTCACAAATATCCCGAATAACTTTTGAAAAAGTAAACCGGAGTTTTGTTGCATTTCGGCGGGTTCTCTCTTAAAAGCTTTCAGTAAATAATGTGAGCCAGATTCTGGTTACGGGCTTATTACTGGTCTGTCTACTAATTCTTCTGCAAATTCCTTGCATATGTTCAGGAATTTTGTGAATATTGCGTACAAATAATGTACATACATAAACTGTATATCATATATTTAAGATAAGGAAAGTGGTGCAATAAACAATCTCATGTATGATTGATGAACTAATTAAGAAGATAAGTGAAGATAAAGAGAATCGGGACCGATTTGAAAATATCTTTATTGAAAGGCAAGTGGCAGCCAGAACTATTTTACTAAACGAAGGCGAAATTGCTAGTTATATACATTTTATTAAAAAGGGTTGTTTGCGTGAATGCTTTAATAAAGACGGGAAAGATATTACTTTTCAATTCTTTTTTCAAGGGCAACCGGTGGCTTCTATTGATAGTGTAATGAATAGTACTCCGAGTTTATTTTCCATTGAAAGCATTGAACCTACTACAATTCTTTCAGTTAGAAAACAGGACTTTGAGATGCTACTGTCAACCTATCCTGAGTTGAAAGATAAATTCCAGAGTTTTATTTTCCAACGATTCAGTAACTATGCACGGCTTTTTCTTTCCAGAATAAAAGATACTCCTCAGGAGCGTTATAAGGATTTAGTAAAAAAACCAACCCAATATAATCAAGCGAATTCCGCAGCACTACATTGCTTCTTATCTCGGAATAACCCCGGTTTCATTAAGTAGGATAAGAAATAGAAAATAGGCCTCATTTATTATCTTTTGTTATCGTCCCGAAGATTCCCATCGGTGTACTTTTGTTGAAAAAAGGAATATGAGAACAGACATCAATGGTGGTGGGCGAGCTACAACCAAATATATTCAGCTCGATACCCGAAAGTGCAAAGCATGTTGGAAATGTGTGGAAGCATGTGATAAAAATGTATTTGGGCGGATAAATCTTCCATGGCATAAGCATGTCGTTATTGTTAGATGCAATAATTGTACGGGTTGCTTAAAGTGTATGAAAACATGTGAGCATAATGCAATATCTAAAATTAAGACTGCAGAATTTAACGATAATTCTCGTAAGGGAAGATCTGTTTCCCGTTTTATAATCAATCTAAGTTTGCTTCTTATTGGTTTCGTAGTGGTGTTTTCAGGATTTCTGATACAATTCAGCTATCATGTTGGGCACCATGGAATGATTGATATGAATAAAATGGTTTATGGCATAAGTTACTCCGGTTGGACTATGATTCATAAAATTTCAATCATTCTTATCTCTTTTCTGGTTGTGTGTCATTTAGTCCAGCATTGGAAATGGTGTAAAACCGTAGTCACAAAGAAACTTCTCACTAAGAACAAACAAGTAATTACGCTATCTGTAATTTTCTTAATTGTTGCTTTAACTGGATATTTATCATGGTTTATCGATTTATCAGACAATGCTCCGATAGTTCGGAAGACTTTTCTTGAAATACATGATAAAGTTGCCATTGTATTCTTTATATATCTTTTTCTGCATGTGACGAAGAGGCTTAAGTGGTTTTTTAGATTCACAAAGAGCGGCAAATAGCTGACTGTAAATTGTCAATAATTTGCTCTTTGAAATGATATTTTTATCAAAAAACAAAATACCTTTGCAGTAACAGATTCTCAATGATTAGATAAAATAGAAAACATGGCAAAAAAGGTACTTTTATTCCTGGCTCAAGGTTTTGAAGCTTATGAGGCGAGTGTATTTACTGATGTTTTTGGTTGGAGTAGAGAAGCTGGTCTTGAACCGGTGGATTTAATTACTACTGGTTTGCGTTCAGAAATGAAGTGTTATTGGAATTTAATTGTAAAACCGGAGCTTCCATTTAGCGAGATTAATATTGAAGATTTTGATGCTTTAGCAATCCCAGGAGGAGCAGGGGAGGCTGGTTTCTATGAAGATGCCTATGATGAACGTTTTCTTAATTTGATAAGAGAATTTAATAGGAGAGGTAAAATAATCGCTTCAATTTGTGTGGCAGCACTACCAATTGCTAAATCGGGTGTACTAAATCAGCGAAATGCTACCACATGGGATTTAAATAATGGTGTAAGACGAAAGCAATTAGCAGATTTTTGTGTAAAGGTACAAGATGAGCAGTTAGTGGTTGACAATAATATTATTACTTCAACCGGACCGGCAACAAGTCTTGATGTTGCTTTTAAACTACTCGAAATGCTGACGAGTATAGAAAACGTTAACGAGGTGAAAACTAATATGCGGTTTATTCAATAATTAAGGGGAGATTAAACCTATAGGATGCTCATTTTTAGTTTTCATCCTTTTTCGTTTTCTATGTATCGTGTCTTTAAATTGCTTTATCAATTAATGGATTCTCGTTGTTTAAGACCTCAAATATCTGGATTCTGACATTATAATTCTTAGAGAATTCATGGAATTTAGGCTCTTTGTCAATCTGTTGATAATCATTCAATACAGCATCAAAACACTCATTTGCTTTCTCGTTAATATCCTCTGATTTGTTGAACCAAAACAGCTTGTTTCTTACAACTAAAGTTTCATTACTTATGTTGTTAATAATTAGATTATCATGTTTCCAAACCTTACCGGCCTTTAATGTTTTTATTCCATCTAAAATGTAAGCAATGTCTCTATTCAGATACTTCTTATCGAGTTGATTAAAGTTTAATATGCCAATTGGAATTCCACAAATACCAAAAATAATAATTTTGAGTATTAAATTGGATATGTGCATATTCTCGATCTTAAAGTTACTATCCCACAAGAACAATAAAATAGCCATAACAAGTCCCCAATAAACCGTTCCGTGGAGAAATATATACAGCCACTTCTTCTTTCTCCGTTCTTCCCATTTTTTATAAAATGTTTCTTCTTTGGTAGTCATGTTTTTGTTTTGCTGCTTTTTTTATTTTAATTACTAATACTTAACGATTGTGGATTAGAGTTTTGTTACAATTACATATCTCGAGTCTCTATTTCATTCTCGATTAGTTTATATTTAAAGAACTTTTTTAAACCAGTAGAAAGAACCTCAAATTCATTCAGTTCATATAAGCTTCCATAAAGTTTAAACGTGCAAATATCAGTTGCGCTAATAAATGGTTCGGTTTTAAGATGACTATGTGATAAACCTGTGACCTTATTCCCTTCATATTCGGTTGGAGAGAAAATCAATCTGGAATGAATTTTTCTCCATGAAGTTACATTTCCTTCCTTATCACCAAAGAAAATATAATCATTACCAAATGGTATTAGTTTCGGTTGACTAGTCCCCAAAATAAAATAAAGTTTATATCCAAGCTCGTAAGGAATTAACTCCATATTGATATTATATCCTTGCGGACAGTTTACTTGATATTTTTCATCGCTTGTGACTTCTTTAAACATTTTCTTTTTAATTTGTTGCAAGCTCTTTTCAACTTCGGTTAAATCTCTTACAATCAAACTCTCTTTGCAAGGATTGTTGAAGCTATTTTTAAATGTTACTTCATAAATACATTTTGTACCTTCTTTAGCTAACACAACAGCCGATATGGTGTCATTTCTTTGATAAATTAAAAGTCCACCAAAATCTTTTTTGATTTCTTTCTTATCCATTGCCATATCACTTGTTATCCAGGCTGCTTTTTCATACTTGTATAAAGTGTTTGCTTCTTCTAAGATTGAATCACATTTTTGTTTTATTTCAGCTTCGGTTAATGATGTTTGAGCATTTACACCAGAGAAAATTGTAATTAAAAGAAGAGTTATAAATGTTTTTTTCATAATGAATGTGTTTTTATATTTTTCTTTATAAGATTAGCATTTTGAGCTTTTTTATACTTTTTAAACTCGTTCGTTTGTAAATGTGTCTTGGCTGTTTAATAATACAATAAACTATTTATATAAAGTAGATATTCTCCTGCGTACATTAAATAGTGACCGAATTATGCTTTAGTATGTATGTATTTGTTCCAAATAGCCTTTTGATCCTTTTACTCAACGTTATGGTTAATCTCTTTAGTTAGTAGCAAATTTAAATGAATTTGACCATTTAAAAAATCGTTCTACTTCTTCTTTGTTTGATTCTAACCATTTAGAAACGTCCGGGTTTGCTGAAGATACAAAAGCTACATAAGAAAAAGCCTCAACTAATTTTTTGTCTTTCATCTCAATAAAATATGGAACATAGTAATCCCAAAAAAATCCATGATTATCTTTCTTNGATTCTTTTAAGGACGAACAAANNGTATTAAACTTTCTGATAAATTGTTCTACTTCTGTCTTATTCTTATTATTATTTTCATCAAAATCCATTGCTGTTTCCATAGATAATATCATGTCTGTAACCGAAAAATTATTCTCTTTTTGTTTTCCGTTAGCTGATACGTCACCAAGCATATTACTATTAATACTAATATTAATAGATTTATTTCCTGTTTTTTTCAACATTTGCTTTCATTATAGATCTTACACTTTCAAGATTTTGTTTTGCCCTGTCACTTTCAGAATCGAGAGAGAAAAATCGGCAATAAGCCAACAATGCAGGAATTCTTGTATCGTTAATCTTTGAAACCCTTGCAATTGCATTATGAGAGCTAGCGTGTTTTGGATTAAGCTTAGCTGACATTTGGAAACATAATAATGCATCGTTATATTTTTTCACACTCCACAGCGTTATTCCTTTATTGAAATGGAGCAGATAGAAGTCTGGAAATTGTTTTATTCCTTCATCGTATACTTCGATTGATCTATCCGTTTTATTTAAGCCATCTAAAGCATTTCCGTATGTTACATAAACCATTTTTAGTCCTTCCTCTTCTGGATGAGTTTCAATTGCTTTTTCACAGCATTTTATAGACTCTTCGTTTTTTTTGGACATTAATAAACTAAATGCCTTTTCTGTCAATGCAAGAAAATTGTCTTTATCAAGTATTAGAGCTTTGTCGTATCTAAAAATGGCACCATCATAATCTCCTTTGTCGTGATAGGCAATTCCTTCGTTAACTAGCTTTTCTGCATCGACTTTATTTTGTCCGAATGAGATGTTGTACATTATAGCAAACATCAAAATTAAGATTGTTTTCTTCATAGTATTCTTTTGTTTAATAATCCATCCAAAAATAGTATATTTATTTTGAATTTAAAGTATAACTTCTTTGGTTAATTTTATTTTTTCTGATAGATACTTGTTTGAGAATGTTCATGTATATAAATTGGGACTATTTTGGATGTTTAGTAATTTAATAAAATGCTTATATAAAGCGAATGTGTTCCTATATTAGTTAAATTGTTGTAGGATTATGTTTTAACATGCTTGCAACTATTCCAAATGACCTTTTGATTCTTTTGTCTAAATCAGATAAACACATAATTGATTGAGTAGTAGAGTAGAAATGGTAAAATACAGAAAAATAGAATAGGTGAGTCTTTCTTGATTCGTCAACTACTAAGTCTCTAATATAAACTCTACAGGCTTTTCTTTTAATTAAATCTTTTAAGCTTGCTTGATATGTATCAGGAATATGTTTTAAAAAAATGAATCATTTATCAGGCTAACAATTCTTTCAATTTAAATTTAAATTTTATATTTGCGTTCTGAAAACAGGAATTTATATTCTCTGGACAATGCTTAAAAACTAATTATGAAAATTTCTCTCTCTTATAAACTAAATCTTATATGTCTTCTAGTTGCTTTTTTGCTGCCAGGTATCTTTGGTTGCTTAAATGCCTATGGAGAAAACGCTCCCCAAAATTCTATTCTTATAATAAGTTCATACAATCCCGAAACATCTCAAACATCTAAAAATATTTCTGCCTTTTTAGATGAATATCGTCTTTTAGGGGGTAAATCTCCTGTTATAATAGAAAATATGAATTGTGGAAGCTTTACTGAAGCTACTTTGTGGAAAGGGCAGATGAAGAATATTCTGAATAAATATTTTTTGAGCAATCGCCATCCCGGAATAATTATTCTTCTTGGTCAGGAGGCTTGGTCTGCATTTCTTTCTCAGGATGCTCAAACGACAGAAAAAATGCATAATATACCAGCTATTGTTGGTATGGTGAGCCGGAATGCTATCATTCTTCCTGATGATAGTGTGTCATTGGAAAAATGGAATCCTGAAAGTATTGATGCGTTAAAGGATTCTTATCATATACATAAAATGGCTGGTTATATTTATCAATATGATATAGACAAGAATATAAAGCTGATTCAGGATTTGTATCCAAAAACAAAACATGTAGCATTAGTTACAGATAATACTTATGGTGGAGTCTCCTTGCAGGCTTACGTAAAAAAGGAAATTAAAAAATTTCCCGGATTAGATCTTATTTTATTAGATGGAAGGAAAAATACAATTTATACAATAGTAGATAGTATTAATAAGTTGCCTGATAATACTGTTATGTTGTTAGGTACTTGGAGAGTTGATAAGAATAATGGCTATTTTATGAATAATGCAACCTATATGATGATGGCTGCAAAACCAAAAATGCCAGCTTTTACTATAACATCAATAGGGCTGGGGCACTGGGCTGTAGGCGGCTGTGTTCCTCTGTATCGTACTATTGGTAAAGATATGGCTATACAGGCTTATAATATACTGGATGGCAGAACTGTGGTTAAAGCCAAAATAGAGCTCATTTCTAATCAATATACATTTGATGCAATAAAACTGGATAGTCTGAGAATTAGTGTTAATAAACTACCGGCTGGTTCTGTTTTGATAAATGAACAGGCCTCTTTCTATGAACAGAATAAATATCTGGTTTGGGGATGTATTTTCGTCTTTTTTACGCTTTTAATAGGTATGATTATTTCTCTTTACTTCTTGTTCCGTACAAAGAAGTTGAAGGACGAACTTGAAGTGTCTGAAGCCGATTTGCGTGTAGCTAAAGAAAAAGCAGAAGAATCAGAACGTTTAAAATCAGCCTTTCTGGCAAATATGACTCATGAAATCCGGACACCTCTTAATGCTATTGTTGGTTTCTCTAATGTGTTGGCTACAGGAGGGTGTGCTCAGGAAGATATCGTTGAGTATAATAAAGTTATTCAAACTAACTCTGATCTTCTTCTTCGTTTGATTAATGATATTCTTGATATATCTCGTTTAGAATCTGGTATGCTTGAATTCNCATCCAAAAGTACCGTGAAAGTGGCATTGTTTTCAATGACTCTACCATGAATGGTTGGTTCAGTGCTACATGCGAAAGGATAAAGCCACTGTATGACATTTTAAAGTCAGAGATACTCTCAAGTGAATATATCCAGGTTGATGAGAGTACGATTCCTGTTATAGACAATGAAAAACATCGTACGGTAAAGGGCTATATGTGGTGCGTGAGAGACGCATTGCACGGATCGGTATGCTTCAGCTATGACTTCGGTTCAAGAAGCAAGGCTACAGCACACAGACTTCTGCTTGGTTATCAAGGAAATGTACAGGTTGATGGCTATAATGTATATGATGACTTTGAAAAGATTCAAGGTATAACACTCTATGGATGCTGGGCTCATGCACGACGTAAATTTGTAGAAGCCTTTGATGAGGATAATCAGAAAGCTACACAAGGCCTTGTATATATCAATAAGCTGTATCATATCGAGAGTGTAGCCGATGATATGAAACTGACAGCAGATCAGAGAAAAGACAAACGTAAGACTGAAGCATATCCAATTATCTGTGAGTTTGAAAAATGGCTTGGAGATACATGGTTGAAAGTACTTCCAGGCAGCAGAATGGGGAAAGCTATACAATATAATTATACACTCCTGCCACGTCTTGCCCGTTATGTAAATGAAGGAAGAATCAATATAGATAACAACCTTATCGAAAATGCAATAAGGCCTTTAGCCATCGGCAGGAAAAACTATCTTTTCTGTGGCAATGACGACTCAGCAGTACGTGCAGCAATAATTTATTCCTTAATAAGTTCCTGTAAGGCTGTCGGAGTTGATCCAAGAGAATGGATGACTGATATCTTAAGAAAATTACCTGTATACAAAGAATCAAAGATGGATATCAAGGAGCTATTACCAAGGAACTGGAAAAACAGGACTGATTCTTCAAATTGAAACCAACTCGAATAAAATAGTCCCAACTTGCATCAAGTTCTTCCAAGTTGAACAAACTTGATGCAAATTGGGACTTATTTGTGATTATACGTACTTAACCGAAGGCTTACCAAATAACAGAGATGATCCACAATAATATCTCACAAAGTGAAATAGCTCGAATTTTGGGAGTTCACAGACATACTGTTAGTCTTTTTCTCAGAGAGAATAATATTATATAATAATTATCATGGTAACTCTTGTAGAATTGCATCATTAGATCACAAAATAAACTCCGATAATATTATAATTATCGGAGTTTATTATACCCTTTTTCATCATTTTCTCCAAGAAAATTAAAAATCCACAAATTGATCTAGCAATCTAGCACTAGCCAAATAACAAACTGACTATAAACACATTACCCCCGCTAGATCAAACCAAATTGATCTAGCAGTGATCAAGCGATCTAGCGCTTTGGCAGACAAATCATATACATCCCAGACAACTCTTCACAGAAAACACCTGATAAACAACACTTTAACCAGCCTATACAAGGATTAACAATAAGCAAAGTCAACCATATCAAGACGAAACAAGGTGCTAGATTGCTAGATCAACGCTAGATCAAATTATTTTAATCTAGCACCTCTATCACACTTATAAACAACAACTTAAAGGCTTACTGCTAGATTGCTAGATCAATTTCGCAAAATTAAAATTTATGTAGTGATTCTGCAGGTTATAAAATCCTATTCCGGCTCTTCGAAAAGATGCGGCGAGAGGTTGCTCAAACTCCCGAGTGAGTTTTTTTATCTCAGGCGGGAGGTTGATGTAATATTGTACAAAACAATTATATCTTCTGTACAAAACAATTATATCTTTTGTACAGAAGAATGCATTCTTTTGTACAAGAATACACAAACATCCGGAATAGTTTTTGAAAAGACAAACCAGAGTTTTACTATACTCCGGCGTGGTATATCTTAAAACAACATGTAAACTTGCGCCTATTGTTCGACAATATTTTTATAAATAAAATTCGCCTATTAAATATTATTTATATTTGTATTTCTAACAAAATATAGCATCTATCTAGGTAAATAGGCTATTTAAATTGTATATAGAAATGTATTAATCCTGAAACCTTTTAAAAAATTATATGAAGAAATTAGTTTTAGCGGGAATGATGGGCTTGTTTACTTGTCTTCCAAGTCAGCTACTAAAAGCACAACCTGCACCATGTGGTCCGGTGCCCGATCAGCGTCAGTTAAAATGGCAGGAAATGGAGATGTATGCTTTTATCCATTTCAGTATGAACACGTTTACGGATATGGAATGGGGATATGGCGACAAAGATCCTAAGCTGTTCAATCCTACTCAGCTGGATTGCCGTCAATGGGCTCGTATTTGCAAGGAAGCTGGATTCAAAGGGATTATTCTCACTACTAAACACCACGACGGATTTTGCTTGTGGCCTTCCAAATACACCAACTATTCGGTAAAAGCTTCTCCATGGAAGGATGGCAAAGGTGATGTTATTGCTGAACTTCGTAAGGCGTGTGATGAGTACGGACTGAAGCTTGGTCTTTACCTTTCTCCGTGGGATCGTAATAGTGCTGTGTATGGCTCTCCCGATTATATTACTTATTTCCGCAATCAGCTAAAGGAGATTCTGACTAATTACGGGGATATCTTCGAAATGTGGTTTGACGGTGCCAATGGTGGAACAGGTTATTACGGCGGAGCCAACGAGCAACGAACCATAGATCGCAAGACTTATTATGACTGGCCAAATACGTATAAACTGGTTTATTCTCTTCAGCCAAATATTATGTTGTTCAGTGATGCAGGCCCCGATTGCCGCTGGTGCGGAACGGAAGAAGGTTGGGTGGGAGAAACAAACTGGAGTACATTGAGACGTGATGAGGTGTGGCCGGGATGGCCGCTGTATGAACAACTACGCAACGGACACGAAGATGGTAATTACTGGGTTCCGGCGGAGGTGAACACATCCATTCGTCCGGGATGGTTCTATCATGCTTCGGAAGATTCAAAGGTAAAAACGCCTCAGCAACTGGTTGAGCTGTATTATAACTCCATAGGGCGCAACGGTAATATGATTCTGAATTTGCCGGTGGATCGTCGCGGTCTTGTGAATGAGATAGATGAGAAGTCTTTGCTTGAATTTGCACGGATTATCAGAAAAGAGCTTGCTAACGATCTTGCAAAAGGTAAAATGGTTACGGCATCTAATGTTCGTGAAAAGTCTAAAAGTTATGCTGCACGCAATGCTGTTGATGGAGATAACAAGACTTACTGGGCAACTGATGAAGGGGTAACTAATGCCACGTTGACTCTCGACTTTAAGAAGAACACTACTTTCAACCGGGTTTTGTTGCGTGAGTACATTGCACTGGGACAACGTGTTAAGGCACTCACCGTTGATGCTTATCAGAATGGCAGCTGGAAAGAGGTGGCTAAAGCAACAACCATTGGTAACAAACGCATTTTGCGTATTCCATCGACCACGGCTTCCAAAATTCGTATTCATATTACAGATTCGAAGGCTTGCCCTTTAATTTCTACTTTGTCTGTTTACAATGCTCCGGTGGAAGCACAAAGCAACAATAGCGAAAAGGGTAAACTGAATATTACTAAGAACTGGAAGATTCTGAATGGTGAAGCAACTGCTTCTGCTGCTATTGATGGCAATCCTGCTACCGTGTATATACAGCAAGGTAATCTGCCTCACGAATTGATCATCGACTTACAGAAAGATGCTCAGATTTCAGAGTTTACCTATACTCCGGATAAGAAGGTGGGAGCTAAAGGGGTTATCTTCAATTACAGATTTTCTGTTTCTGCCGACGGGAAGAATTGGGAAACGGTATCTGAAGGTGAATTCTCGAACATAAAAAACAATCCGATTCCTCAGACTAAATACTTCCAGAAGAAAAAGGTACGATTTGTGAAGCTTACGGCGTTAAGCAATACGGATGGTACACAAGAGGCCGGATATGCGGAAATAGAAGTAAAGTAACTCATTAAATACAAAAAACACAGAAACTTATAAAAGTCATGCTAAATAAAAAAATAAGAGTTTGCCTGCTGGTTGCGTCAATTATGATTGGCATTCCAACAATGGCAAAAAACACAGTGTCTATCGTACCAAAACCTCTTTCTATGGAAGAAGGTTCCGGTATATTCAACCTTAAAAGCGGACAAACCATAACTGCAACTGCCGCCAGTCTGCGCCCTGCTGCCGAATATTTGCAACAGATAATAGGAGTTGCATCAGGATATTCATTGAAAGTGAGCAACAGCAAAAGCAGTGTGATACAGATTTCTCTGGATAGTTCTCTGCCAAAAGCTGGTGCTTACCGATTGAAAGTAAGTGCAAAGAGCATTAAGATTGAAGGAAAAGATTATCAGGGAGTGATTGCCGGTATTGCCACACTGCGACAATTATTGCAGGGGCGTACAATTCCTGAAGTGAAGGTTGAGGACTCTCCTGCTCTTCCATGGAGAGGTTTTATGCTCGACTCTTCCCGCCACTTCTGGAGTAAAGCTGAAGTAAAAAGGGTACTCGACTTAATGGCTCTTTATAAACTGAATAAGTTTCACTGGCATCTCACCGATGATCAGGGATGGCGCATTGAAATAAAGAAATATCCTTTGCTTACTGAAAAAGGTGCGTGGAGACATTTCAATAATCAAGACCGCGATTGCCAGAAATTTGAGAAAAAATATGAGAACTCGGACTTCCACTTGCCGGAAGCAAAAATGCAGATTCAGGGAACAGATACTCTTTACGGTGGGTTCTATACTCAGAATGATATTCGTGAAGTGGTAGCTTACGCGGCACAACGCGGCATCGACATTATTCCCGAAATAGATATGCCGGGACATTTTATGGCAGCAATCAGTAATTATCCGGATGTGGCCTGCTCAGGTATGGTTGGATGGGGAACTACTTTCTCCTCTCCTATCTGTCCGGGAAAAGATTCTTCTCTGGAGTTTTGCAAGAATGTGTATCGTGAAGTGATGCAGTTATTCCCTTATCAATACATTCACCTGGGCGCCGACGAAGTAGAGAAAACCAACTGGAAGAAGTGCCCCGACTGCCAGCGTAGAATGAAGGAACAAGGATTGAATACTCCTGAACAGTTACAGGCGTGGTTCGTTCACAACATGGAAAAGTTCTTTAACGAGAATGGTCGCCGCATGATAGGTTGGGATGAAATTCTGGAAGGTGGTCTGTCGAAAACAGCAACCATCACCTGGTGGCGTACCTGGGCTCCGGATGCCGTTCCAAAGGCTACTGCACAAGGTAATCAGGCTATTCTGTGTCCTAACGGTGCATTCTATTTGGATAATTGGGAAGACAAGAACTCAATATCTACTCTTTACAACTACAATCCACTGCTCGAAGGATTGTCTGACACTCAGAAGCAGAATATCATTGGAGCGCAATGTAACTTATGGACGGAATCGGTGCCAAGTATTAAAAGAGTGGAATATCTGTTGTTCCCCCGACTGGTGGCTTTCAGTGAGATGGTTTGGCTGCCTGCTGAGAAAAAGAACGAAAAGGATTTCCTAAACCGACTACCTGCACAATTGAAATTACTGGAAGCTGAGAAGGTGAACTACCGCGTTCCAGATTTAGGCGGTTTCTACGAAACAAATGCATTTATTGATAGCAAGACATTAAATCTGACTTGCCTGAAACCAAATGTAGAGATTCGTTATACCACTGATGGCAAGAACCCGACAAGAAGTTCCGCCCTCTATAATGGTCCGATAACTATTGATCATTCCACTGATTATATTTTCCGTACTTTCCGTGCCGACGGAACTCCATCCGAAGCTGTAAAGGCGAAGTTTATCAAGATGGATTATTCTCCGGCTACTCCGACCACCATTCAGGGAAGTGGATTGAAAGCTACCTGGCACGAATATGTTGGGGAACGTTGTCGTGAAATAGAAGCTGCTCCTGTAAATGGAGAGTATCAGGTTTCCACAGTCTCCATCCCGAAAGAAGTAAAAGGTAATATCGGTTTGGTACTGACCGGCTATCTGGATGTTCCTGCAGATGGAATCTACACCTTTGCATTGTTATCGGATGATGGCAGCACAATGGAAGTGGACGGTCAACTGATTCTTGATAATGATGGTGGTCACTCTCCAAAAGAGATAACTTCGCAAATGGCACTGTCAAAAGGTCTTCACCCTGTAAAGATCCTCTATTTTGATCACAACGGCGGTACACTTAAAATGAGTACTTACAATGATAAAGGTGACAAGATTGAATGGCCTGCTGAATGGTTGAAGCATTAAAACTTATTATCGTAAAATATATAAGAATAGCCTTAGCAGAGTATCTCCACTCTGTTAAGGCTATTCTTTTTAATCGATATGCTATATAAAACAGCCTAAGCCTTATAATCAAAAATCACAATATTTTGTGATTATTAAACAAAGCTTCATTAACGGGAAACGATTTTCTACTAAAATCACAATAAAATGTGATTTCTATTGTTTTTATCTCAATTTATTGAACAATTAAAGTTCTTTCGTTTAGTCATGTTCAATTTCTTATTTTCTAATGGAGATGCTCATTTAAAGAATTTCTCTATACTTGAAACTAAAGATGGAGACTTTCGCTTAGCTCCGGCTTACGACCTTTTAGACACAAGAATCCATATCGATAATACAGAGTTTGCCCTTGATAAGGGATTATTTAATAGAAATAAATACAAAAAATATGTTCTATTTACTATGCAAAAAGTTGAATAAAAAAAACTCACTTTGTATAAGCACACCAATGTTGGTTAATGTTTATAAATAAAAACAAGAATAATCTCAGTTCAACTAATATCTAGCAATCAAGGCATTTTCAAATAATTCAAAATTACTTATCAGGATATTAATGAGGGTGTAAATGAATTTGTCAAGCAAGAACTAAGACAAAATAAGTAATCCCTGATTCTAATAAAATCAGGGGGTTATATAAAACTCTTATATCCTGTAATTAGCATATTATTAACTATAAATCATTATTAATGATTACTAAGGCCACTCAATATAGCGATTGAATAGCAATCGAAAGAACTGGAACTTTGTATCGGAATTATAATAAACAAAATTTGAAATAATGAAGATGAATAAGTTACTACTCTTTTTATTCTTTTCTCTAGAGTTTACATGGGAAAAAATCCAATATTTGTGTGCTGCATTTTCTTATATTTAAGAAATGGGGAAAAGTCATTTTTTAATAAATAAAAAAATAGTAGCTATAGATATCTATTAATTATTATATTTGCATATATTTTTACAACTTAAATATGCCAACAAGGACACCATAAAGCATGAAAGAAACAGAATTACAGAATTATCTAAAACAACAATTTCCCATTGAAAATGAATCTTGTGAATGGAAAGAGTTTTCCAAGCTAAAGCATTTTATAAGAGGGAATGAAGGAGAAGATATTATTTCATATATTTCTGCAATCTCAAATATGAATGGAGGACATCTCATTATAGGTGTTGAAGATAAAAGCCTAAAAATAAAAGGCATTCAAGATTTTGCTAGCTTCACGAAAGAGAATGTTATCAGAACATTATTAGATAGTTGTACAAATCTTAGCTCAGAAGGTTTATTCGTTGATGAATATTTCACAGAAGATACTAACAAATATGTTTGGATTCTGCATATCCCTAAACATCAAAAAAGATTACCGGTTTATGCCCATAAGAAAGCATGGCAAAGAATTGGAGATAGCTTAATAGAAATGAGAAAAGAGAGAAAGGAAACTATTCTTGCAGAAACTACTTCAATTGAAGATTGGAGTGCAAACATTATTGAAGAAGCAACAATTACCGATCTTGATTCTGATGCCATTGCTAAGGCCCGAAACGAATACAAGAAACGTAATCCTAAATATGCGGAAGAGGTTGATAACTGGAGTAATGAAATTTTCTTGAACAAAGCAAAACTTACTCGTAATGGAAAAATAACAAATGCAGCTCTTATATTACTTGGAAAAGAAGAATCAGAGCATTTTTTGAGTCCTTCTGTTGCTAAAATAAGATGGAATCTCAAAACGCTTGACAACCAAGATAAAGATTTTGAAATTTTTTCTATTCCATTATTACTATCTGTAGAAGAAGTTTTTCGTAAAATCAGGAATCTAAAATACAGATATTTGAGAGATAGTACTTTGTTCCCTGAAGAATTATTGAGATATGAACCTTTTAATATCCGAGAACTTATACAGAACTGTATTGCACACCAAGACTATACAAAAGGTGCAAGAATAAATGTTGTTGAATTTGAAGATGACCATTTAGTATTTTCTAATTATGGAGAATTTATACCTAAATCTGTAGAGACCGTTGTAACAGAGGATTCGCCAGAAGAGTATTATAGAAATCCATATTTAGTGGAAGCTATGAGAAATCTTAATATGATAGATACACAAGGTGGAGGAATTAGGAAAATCTACAATTTTCAGCGTGCCAGACTTTTTCCCATGCCGGACTATGATCTTTCAGGCGGAAAAGTAAAAGCAACCTTAACTGGGCGTATTCTTAATGAAGAATTCGCAAAAATATTAATAAATACCCCAACCCTATCTCTTCAAGACATTATTACTCTCGATAAGGTACAGAAAAAACGTCCTATTTCTGAGCAAGAGTATAGATATATTAACAAACTTGGATTTATTGAAGGGAGAAGACCTAATATTTATCTATCATATAAAGTCGTAAAATCTACAAAAAATGAAAAACTTAAAGCTCAATACATAAAGAATAAAAGTTTTGATGACAACCATTTTAAAAGAATGATTATTGAATATATTAAGAAATACGGGAGTGCATCAAAAGCTGAAATAAGTGAGCTTTTGCATGATAAACTATCTGATATTTTAAACGACCAACAAAAGGATAGAAAGGTGGGGAATTTACTTTCTGCATTGAAAAAGAATGGAAAAATTGAAAATTCAGGCTATTCTAAATGGAAGCTAATTTAGTTATGTTTTAGTTATGTTTTAGTTATGTTTTAGTTATGTTTTAGCAATTATGTAAGAATGGAACCGTCTAGAGAATATTCACTTTATTCAATTATTAAGAAACGAATAAAATGATTGAAGTCATGAGACAGCAAATTAGCAATCAAAGAACGAAACACTTTTAGAGAAAACAGCAAATCGTTAAAATATGGAGAAAAGAATTTATATACGTGGCAACATTCTAATCACTGCTACTCACAAGCTAAAATATTTTGATATGATTTGCTTAGCTGATGAATCCTATGCTGAAGATGCTACAAAAGTAATTGAAGGAGACATTGTTATAGACAATAATTATGAGACATTCAGTGATACAACTTATATTGCATCTGGTGGAATCACACAAATAACTCCGAGAGAAGTACCTGATATGCCTGAAGATATTCTTGCCACATACAAATATTCTATTGAAAATCTAGAAAAGTTACTCACCCTGCATTTGACACCAGAAATGTCATTTACATTAAATCAACAATTATTTATTGGGGCATTTGGCGCGATGGAAGCTTTCTTATGTGATATGTGTTTGTGTTTTATAAAACGATCTCCTATTTATACAACAAATTATTTAAAAATTTGTCCGTCACTTAAAAATGAAAAAATTAAACTCTGCGATATTTTTGAAGAATATACTAAAATAGAGAGCAGAATTAATGAATGTGCTCAAGATATGGTATATCATAATCTGTGGATTGTAAAGTCTATTTTTGAAGGTACATTCAATATAAAATTTCCTTCAATAAGTGCCATAGTTCCATATATAGAAACAAGGCACGATCTTGTTCATAGAAACGGAAAAAGTAAAGATGGCAGTTATGCCTTTATCGATCTCCATAAACTGAAATCATTGATTTCTGAAATAAATAAGTTTGTAGAGAGTACTTTTGATGCTTTTAAAGAATGTAACCTTTGAAATTCTATCCACCCACCAACTCATACCCTACTAGCTTACCCTGCAAAGCTCGTACTCGACCCAATTTATAGGATAAAGCTGCATCATTCCATATAAAATGAGGCCATTCATCTTGCTGCCATATATAAACTTTTCTCATATTCGCCGCATATTTTGCGGCGAATACAACAATTAATCACCGCAAATGTCTCTTTAGCAACTTAAAACTATATACACCAGTTGGTATACTTTAACCTTACTCCTGAGAAGTTTATACCCATTTTTTGAAAAAATGGCTCGAAAGAGTGAGGGGTGAGCTCAAAAGTGAGAGTTGTAAATCCATCCCTCACTTATAAATCACTAATGTGCAACAAGTTGTGCGAATGGTGAGGGAGTGAGGGTAAATATTTTAATGTTAGTGAATGGCTTGTGAATTATTGGGTTTTTATTTTATCCTGTAGATAAGGTTTTGTATTTTTGCAATATAACTAAATACAGAAAAGATTTTATGAAATATAATTTTGATGAAGTTATTGACCGCACAGGTACTGATGCCTTGAAGCTTGAAGCACTGAAACCAAGATGGGGAAGAGATGACTTACTGCCTCTATGGGTTGCCGATATGGATTTCCGCACACCACCGTTTATAATGAATGCAATAAAGGAACGTTGCGAAAAAGAGGTTCTTGGCTACACCAGCAAACCAGCTTCTTACTATCAGGCTATTGAGAATTGGCTGTTTACAAGATATGACTGGAAAGTTTCCAAGGAACTGATTAGCTTCACTCCGGGAATTGTAGTTGGACTTGCTCATGTTTTGAAATGCTTTACTCAACCAGGAGATAAGGTTTTGATTCAGAGCCCGGTTTATCATCCGTTCTTTCTTGTAACAGAGCATAATTATCGCGAGGTTGTGCGTAACCCGTTGATTTTGGAAAGTGGTCAGTACAAAATGGATCTGGATCATTTTAAGGAAGCTGTAAAAGGATGTAAGCTGTTCATTTTATGTAATCCTCACAATCCGGGCGGAAGAGTGTGGACGAAAGAGGAACTGGAAGCGGTTGCTGAAATTTGTTACGAGAACGGAACAATGGTTATCTCTGATGAAATTCATGCCGATCTTACACTGAAAGGATTTACGCATACTCCTTTTGCTAAAATTTCAGAGAAAGCCAGGCTAAACTCTATAACATTCATGTCGCCTAGTAAAGCATTCAATATGCCGGGACTGGCTAGTTCTTTTTGCATTATTGAAAATGATGAAGTGAGGAAGAAATTCAGAAATTACCTGAACGCAAGTGAGTTTTCGGAAGGACATATATTTGCATTCATTACTGTTGCAGCGGCCTACGAACATGGCACAGAATGGTTAAATCAATTGCTTGATTATATTCAAGGAAATATCGACTATGTGGATAACTATCTGCAAAAAAATATGCCGCTTATTAAAGCTATTCGTCCGCAGGCTTCTTACCTAGTATTCCTTGATTGCAGGGAATTAGGATTTAATCAGGAGGAACTGGTAGACTTCTTTGTTGACAAAGCACATCTGGCTTTGAATGACGGATCGATGTTTGGTAAAGAAGGTACTGGATTTATGCGTATGAACGTAGGATGTCCGAGATCCATTCTGGAAAAAGCTCTCACTCAGTTGCAGGAAGCATACAACAATAATTTATAGGCTAAAAATATTGCCCTGACAGTCGGTTTTATCCTTTATGCGGAAAACTACTATCAGGGCTTTTTATATCTAACAACTAAATACCTAATCCGTCTGTAAAAAGTCCTTCTACTGCTTTTTGTTGCAGGATGTTTGAGTAAGGAGGCAAAGGAGTTGTTAACCACACATTACCACCAATCACTGTATTGTGCCCAATCACAATCCTACCTAAAACAGTAGAATTGGAATAGATTGTAACATGATCTTCAAGGATAGGATGACGAGGAATATCCTTGGCATGAGCTTTATCTGCCAGAATACTTTTTGCACCCAGCGTTACACCTTGATACAACCTTACGTGATTGCCTATAATACAAGTCTCGCCTATTACTACTCCGGTTCCGTGATCGATACTGAAATACTCGCCTATCTTAGCTGCCGGATGAATATCAATGCCGGTTTCGGAATGTGCCAGTTCTGAAATAATCCGGGGAATTGTTGGGACTCCAAGTAGCAACAATTCATGAGCCACACGATGATTTATCAGTGCTTTTATGGTTGGATAAGAAAAGATGACCTCAGCATAACTTTTTGCAGAAGGATCTCTGTCGAAGGTTGCTTTTACATCTGTGCACAACAACCGTTTTATTTCCGGAATCTTATCTATAAAAATAAGAGCCAGCTCTGAAGCTTTCGATTTTATATCTTTTCCTACTGCATATTGTGAACTAAAGCAGATACCATTATATATCTGTTCTGTCAACAATGAATATAGTTTTTCTGTATTCATCCCAATATGATACTTCAACGTTTTTTGATTGGCTATTGAATCACCAAAAAATCCAGGGAAAATAATTGATTTAATAAGCTCTACAATTTCTGCGGTTCTTTCAATTGACGGCAGTGGCTTATCATGCCGGGGTATATATTTATACTCTTCCGTTGAATGTTGAGAAAGTATATCTACATTCTTCAATATGGTTTCTGTTGGGCTTAACATAATGATTCTGCTGTTTAGTGATTGTTTACTTTATATGTAATATTCTGTAGGATCTATCAATCTTGCTTTTACTGCATAGATTGTTAGTGCATGAATACTGGAAACTCCCAGTTTACGGAAAATGTTTTTCCGGTGTGTAACTACCGTGTGATAACTGAGGCTACGAATTGAAGCCACTTCTTTTGTTGTTTTTCCACCTGCAATTAAGGTTACAATATCCTTTTCGGTAGGTGTAAGATGAATATCCTCAAAAGTGGATTTTACGGGCGCACTGTTTTTGCGCATTAAAATATTCAGCAATTCTGACTGGATATAGTATCGTCCTTTTAAAGTATAGATGATTGCTATTTTAAGTTCTTCCAGCTCAACACTTTTTAGAATGATATTCGATTGCATATCTTCTGCAAAGAAAGCCAGTTCGTCTTCTTTAAACTGATCTCCAATAAAGAGTTTACGAATACTTTTATGTCTTTGAAAGAAATCAATAAGCTCCTCTTTATCTGAAAAATCAAACAACTCTACATCCATAATAAGCATAACCTCTTCTTCGGATAGTTTATCCAGCAAATCTTCCAGGTCTTGCTTATCTTGTGATTCAATAACGGAATCGACAAGCTCATTTTTCTCAGCCCATGTTTTTAAAGCATAGGATGTAAGCGGCTGATTATCCGCAATGATAAGAGTTGTTTTAGTCATCTTCTTTAGATTAGGAATTAAATACGTCTTTCAATCTTTTTGTGATGGTACAAAGATATACCATGGTGAATGAAAGATAAATCCCCTTTAGATGGCATTTAACTACCACATTTATGGTAATGACAAAAGCAATACAATATTGGTTGATACATTAAGGAGAACACAAAAAATAATCTATAAAAGTACAAAAATAGTCCACCACCACAACACAAACACCTATTAATCAATCATTTAAACCACAATAACATAAAATAACAGTTAGACTAATTTTCTATCAGAATGGACTATTTTACATGGGTACAAAACATATATTCTTTTAATTCGCAACCGGTAGCCAATCAAAAGTTTATAATCATAACCGCTATTATAAATCTAAAAAGTAAAAACATGAAAAACAGTAAGAATCTAATTCTTAGAAAAACCAAGATGGAAAGAAGATTCTGCATTGCCAGAATGGCGATAGCTCTAGGTCTTCTAAGTGCCTCTCCTCTTATGGCCGGAAACAGTTCCGGAACCAATTTATTAAGTCCCTATTCTGTAAACAAACAGCAGACAAAGAAAATAACCGGAGTTATTGTCGATGCAAAGGGAACACCTATTATTGGAGCTTCTATTAAAGTAAAAGGGAACACAAGCAGGAGTACAATTAACAGATTTTAGATGGAAAAATTTGAATTATCAATAGAATCCTTCAAGCAAAGTACTGGAAGTGAGGACTTTCATCGGAATGAAAATAAGAAGGAGGTTGCTATTGGAAATAATTCGAAATTTACAATAACAATGTCTGAAGAAAGCGTAGGACTGGATGAAGTTGTAGTAGTAGGTTATGGTACCCAGAAAAAAGCAACGGTAACTGGTTCTGTATCTCAGGTGGGAGGTGACGAACTGAAAAAGGTTGCTTCAATAAACTTAAGTGGTGCTTTAGCAGGAAAAACAGCCGGTATTATTTCAAACGTTCGTTCTGGTGAACCGGGTGAAGATGGTGCCAGTATTTTAATTCGTGGTAAAGGAACTACAGGAAGCACTGCTCCGCTGATTGTGGTCGATGGTGTGGCCGATCGTAGTTTCAGCCGTTTAAATCCTGAAGATATTGAAACTATTTCTGTATTGAAGGATGCTTCTGCTGCTATCTACGGTGCCCGTGCAGCAAATGGCGTAATTCTTATTACTACCAAACGTGGTAAAGAAGGAAAAGTGAAAATCAATTATAGTGGTAATGTAGGTTTCACTCAACCAACCCGCGTTCCTGACATGTTGAATGCATATCAATATGCAACATATATAAACGAATATGACAGAGGACACAACTTAGGTGAAACCTATTCACAAGATGTAATAAAGAAACTGCAGGATGGATCGGACCCAATCAATTATCCTAGTACAAACTGGTGGAAAACTGTAGCAAAGGATTGGGCTACCAAGACTCAACACAGTTTGTCAGTAACCGGCGGTAACGAGAATGTTTCTTTCTATACATCTGTTCAGTATTTATGGCAGGATGCTATCTATAAAGAAAGTACACAGAATTACAGTCAATATCAGTTTACTACAAATGTAGATGCCAAGGTTGGCAAAAGAGCTAAGTTTAGCTTTGATATATTAGGACGTCAGGAAGTAAGAAACAGAGGTGTATTTGAAACAGAATACTTGTTTGGTAAGTTCTTGTCAACTTCTCCAATGGCTGCTGCTTATTATCCTAATGGATTACCTAGAAGTGGTTACGACGGAATTACCAACAATGCCGCAATAATGGTAACAGACAAACCTGGTACAAATAAACTTAAATATAACATTCTTACTTTAAAGCCTACTTTCCGTCTTGATCTTGATCCTATTACTAAAGGGTTATACGTGGAAGGATATGCAGCTTTGGACTTCTCTTTCAGAACAGGAAAGAGTTTAAATACTCCTTATGACTTGTATTTATACAATAATTCAAACGGAGAATATGAAAATCAGAGAGCTGGTACCGGAGCTATCAGTGTAAACTCATGGGCTGACAATTCTAATACCATCACTTTAAACGGACGTTTGGGATATAGTCGTACATTTAAAGAAGCGCATAAAATTGATGCTTTTGTAGCTTACGAACAAAGCAAATATAACTTTAGTTCAGTTTCTGCATATCGCACAAATTATCTTTCGGCTGCACTTCCTGAAATACATTTCGGAAGTGGTGTCCCTAAAGATAAAAATAATGATGGGATTTCTGATGCTACTGCAAGAAGACATATATTCGGTCGTATTAATTATAGCTATAAAAGTAAATACCTTGCCGAGTTTACAATGAGATACGATGGCTCTATGACTTTTGCCAAAGGTCACCACTGGGGAGCTTTCCCTGGAGTATCTGCCGGTTGGGTTATTTCTGAAGAAAACTTCTTCGAGGGAATTAAACCTATTGTAAGCTTTTTGAAGTTAAAAGGATCATGGGGATTAATGGGTAATGATGATGTACCACGTTACCAGTTCCTTACAGAATATGGTTTAGGAAATGGGGCTACTTTCGGTACAGATAATGCTGTTAACCAAAGCACTTATATGGTTAGAACAGCCAATCCTCTTATCACATGGGAAAAAGCTCAGACTTACAATATTGGTATCTCTACCCAGTATCTTGACGGAAAATTTGGATTAGATATTGATTACTTCAAATCTATGAGACATGACATTCTGATTGGCAGAAATGCATCTGTTCCTTCTTACACTGGATTGACTCTACCTTCTGAGAATCTGGGCAAGGTTAATAATCAGGGTATAGAGCTTGTTGCAAATTATCAGGACAAAGCTGGCGACTTTAAATGGGGTGTAAGTGGTAACTTTACTTATGCAAAGAATAAGGTAGTATACGTGGACGAAGCAAAAACAACTCCTGCATGGCAAAAAACAGAAGGTCATCCAATTGATGGATTTGTTTTATACGAAGCAACTGGTATCTATCAAACACAGGAACAAATAGATAAAACTCCACATATTGCTGGGACACAACCTGGAAATCTTATTTATAAAGACAGAAACGGAGATAATGATATTACTTGGGATGATGCATATCGTGTAAACAAGTCAAGTACTCCTCAAATTATGTATGGTTTCACTCTAAACGGCTCATGGAAAGGATTCGATCTGAATGTTTTCTTTCAGGGACAAGCATTGGCTAAACAAATTATTCAGCCAAGTATGAACATGGTTACTGATTTTTATAATGGCAGATGGATTGATACAAATACTGCAGAACAAAATGCAAAAGCAAGATGGCCAAGAGCTTTCATAAAACAGACTTACGGTGATGCTTTCAATGGAGTTACTTCAACATGGTGGATGAGAGATGCAAGCTTCCTGAGACTTAAATCTCTNGAATTAGGTTATACTCTTCCTAAGAAAGTAACAAAATTATTAAGTATAGAAAATATGAGAATTTATGCAAACGGTAATAATCTATTCTCTATAGATAACATAAAGATCTGTGATCCTGAAGTTCCGGACGGTGTTGCTGGTACAAACTTCTATCCACAACAGAGAATCGTCACTGTTGGTGTAAACGTCACTTTCTAATTTAACTAGTAACTCTAAACTTATAAAGAAATGAAAAAAAAATATATATGCGCAGCCATGATGATGGCTGGAATCTTCAGCTCATGCACTGATATACTGGATCAGAGTCCGCTCAATTCTTATACTGATAGTGCTATTTGGGGTGATTTGGCTCTATCGGAAACATTCCTGAACGACCAGTACAATAATGTAGAAGCTGAAACTCAGAAAGGATCACGATTTGCAAGTTATACAGAAGAAGTGTATCAAATGCATAAATATGGTACTGAGTCTATCCAGCAAGGTTTACTCTCTCCCGATCAGTCAAATATCGGATGGGATGGCTCAACATGGAATCCATGGTCTTTCTATTACAAAGCAATTCGAAATACCAATATATTCCTGGAGAATATTGAAAGAGTACCTGCAGCAGGTGAAGAAAATATTAAATGGAAGAATGAGCAAATTGGTCAGGCGTATTTCCTGAGAGGGTTCTTCTATTGTCAGCTTTACAGCTTATTCGGCGAAGTGCCACTTATAAAAAATTCATTTGGACTTAATGATGATTTTACCAAACAAGTAAGAGCTCCTAAAGATGATGTTGCAGAATACATCGTTTCACAATGTGACAGTGCTGCATTGTTTTTACCTGTAAAGTATAGCGACGATAACGACCTGGGAAGAGCTACAAAAGGAGCTGCACTGGCTTTGAAAGCAAGAACACTCTTGTATGCAGCCAGTCCACTTTTCGGCACTCCATCTCAAGCTAAGTGGAAAAAAGCATCTGATGCAAACAAAGCTGTTATTGATCTGAAAGACGAAAGTGGTGCTCCGGCTTATTATCTACAAGATGTATCAACCAGTGAAGAGTATGCAAATCTGTTTATTGACAGCCAGAATCCTGAGGTTATTTTTGAAAAGCTATACAACATTCAAGGTGAAGGTGCTTACAATAATTCATATCTGTTCCAGGCTCCATGCGGAACAGGAAGTGGCTTTAATGGATGGGGAAACTTCCAGGCTACTCAAGAGATTGTTGACCAATTCGAAATGGCCAATGGAACAACTTATGTAAGAGGATCTGAAAAAGAAAATCCTTATGTGAATAGAGATTTGCGTTTCGCTGCAACCATATTTACTGATGGATCTACATGGGGATATCGTGCTGATGAAAGAGAAGTAGAATGTTTCTTTGGAGCTGAGGACGGAGTTCCAAACGGAAAAGATAGTCGTCGTGGAGATTCATGGTGGAATGGAACTCAAACGGGTTACTATATCAAAAAGTTCCTTGATAAAGATTATGATACTTATGCAACTGATGCTCCCAGCACTCCTTATTTCATGTTCCGTTTAGCTGAATTCTATTTGAACTATGCAGAATGTCAGATTGAATTAGGTAACACACCCGGAGCTGTTGAATATATCAATAAAATAAGAAGACGTGTTCACATGCCAGATATTACAGGTGATAATATCGTAGCAAAGTATAGACATGAAAGACAGATTGAGCTAGTATTCGAAGGACAACGTTGGTTCGATATCAGACGCTGGATGATTATTGAAGATATTTATAGCAAACCAGTTACTGGTATGATTATCTGGAAACATAGTGACGGAAGCAAAACTTATGAACTGAATCCTGAACCTATCGAATACAGAACATTCCATGCTCCAAAAAATTATTGGTTGCCGATTCCTAGATCTGANTTAAGAANAGCTCCACAATTGGATCCAGCTCCTTATCAATAGGGTTAATAACATCAGAATGCCTTGAATTATTTAAGGCATTCTGATAAAAACAAATTTTATTTTGAACAAGATNTCTTTTACTGTTGAAACATGAAAAAACTTCTGATAATAACATATCTATTCTTACTGGCAATATCAGCAAAAGCACAAATGTTTTTCGGAGAGAATCAGAGCAAACAGGATTCTATCTTTGAAAGTCTGGCAGCCACACCGCCAATGGGCTGGAACAGCTGGAATAAGTTTGGCTGTGAAGTGAATGAAAGTCTATTAAAGCAAATGGCGGATGCTATGGCTAGCTCTGGAATGAAAGATGCCGGATATGAATATATCGTAATTGACGATTGCTGGCAGGTTGGCCGTGACAAAGATGGAAACATTATTGCCGATCCTAAAGCTTTTCCAAATGGAATTAAAGCATTGGCGGATTATATTCACAACAAAGGATTAAAGCTTGGAATATATTCATGTGCTGGTTCTCTGACATGTCAGGGAAGACCTGGCAGCAGAGGATATCAGTTTCAGGATGCACGCCAATATGCAAAATGGGGAGTTGATTACCTGAAGTATGACTGGTGCTCAAATGAAGGTCAAAATGCAGAAGCGGCATACAGAACTATGAGCGATGCTCTCAAAGCTTGTGGACGACCTATCGTTTTCAGTATTTGTGAATGGGGCGAAAGTCAGCCATGGAAATGGGCAAAAGGTGTAGGGCACTTGTGGCGTACCACTGCCGACATTCGTGATTGTTATCAATGCAAATTCGATTGGGGNGGTGTTGGTGTTCTTGATATCATAGATACTTTAGCCGAATTATACCCTTATGCAGGACCTGGTCATTGGAATGANGCAGAGATGCTTGAAATTGGTAATGGTGGAATGACNAAAGACGAATACATNACTCATTTTTCAATGTGGGCAATGTTGGCAGCTCCATTAATGGCTGGTAATGATCTTCGTTCTATGGATAAAGANACCAAAGAGATACTTACAAACAAGGAAGTTATTGCTGTTGATCAGGATAGTCTTGGACAACAGGCCAGACGCTTTATGGATATGGGAGATCATGAAATATGGGCAAAGCCTTTGGCTAAAGGTGAAGTTGCCGTATGTTTCCTTAACCGTACTGATCACGAATGGCAACTTGATTATAACTGGAAGAAAGATGTGATGTACTTTGCGACTGATGTGAATATTCACAAAAATGAATATACAATCAGGGATTTATGGAAACATAAAGATATTGGCACAACAGCTGCAAATACAAAATGTAACATACCTGCGCATGGAGTACTAATGGTGCGGTTAAACCTCAAAAAATAAATCTAATCTAAAAGGGATGAAAATATTTAAGAATATAAGATTGATAGTAGTTGCTACAATGGTTACACTGGTTGGCTGCGGTTCGACTTCTGGCAATGATCCGGAGATCAATAAACCTGATACTGAAAAGCCTGAATATACAGCAGACTATGATGATGGAACTACAATCTATATCAATGTAAAAATTGCTGTTGACAGAAAAGGCTGGCAAACACAATCTCCAGCTTTTTTTAAAGAAAAACTAACTACTCAATGGAACGAAATCAATGCACGTTTCAATAATTGCGATAAAAAGCATCAGCTTAAAAGAAAATATATTTTCAAACCTGACCTCGACGATATTATTGTTTATGACGGCTGTTCATATTGGGGTGAAAATGGTGCTGATACCAAAGCAATTCAACGAATGGACAAAAACATATTCAAGCTGGTTGTTATCTATGATTTCTTCTACGAAGGAGCAGAAAAGGGCGAATATGGTGGAGGATGTGGTAATAATAACGGAATTGGAACAATATTGGTTATCAATGCATCTGAAGGTATGAAAAACAAATACAACGATCATTTCAACCAATACACTTATCGTGCCATTACTCATGAATTGGGACATTTCCGCGGAGTTATNGATTTNTATGCCGATGTTGTTGAAGGGAAAAACAATCCTGTCAANGGTGAAGGATTCACTCCCCCTCACTGTCTNATGAACGATTATTGTTANACTCCTGACGAGGAAAGNNGTTGGAGTGACTATGCAATAAAAATCATTAATATGGTTGGTAATACNAAACAAAGTGGTCTTATTGACGAGTTAATGTATCGGGATTTTGCTGATAATATGATTATAAAAATGACAATTAACGGAACACCAGCCAACGGGAAAATTGCTCTTTATCCGGCAACTTACTCATACGAGACATGGTGCAACACTGTTAGTAAAACTCCATATTGTACTTACAATATACAGAATGGTAGTTATACTATAAACAATCTCAGAGGGTTGTTCTTTAAAAATCCTGAAAATAAATGGGACAGAAGACAGGTATTTCTGGTTGAAGCAACTACTGTTGACGGACAAAAGAAATATACCTGGATATCTGATTTCATGATGCATAACAGTGGAATGGATGGAAATAAAACTTATGAGGTAAAATTTGACTTTTAAAAGTGAAACACGACGCATTATAAAAANAGGTATTATATTTACATAATGTTTTACAACCAATTACAAAGACTTTAAACTTAAAAAATAAATTATGAATATCAGACTACGTTCCTTGTTTTTTCTGACAGCTATAGGGATTACAACTATAGTTTCTGCAAAAAACAAAACAATAGAGCCTATACTTCAGGTACCTTTTACTCAGGTACACTTTAATGATAATTTCTGGGCACCAAGAATTGAAATAAACCGAACTGTATCCATTCCATCCGCATTTAAGGAATGTGAGAAAAATGGCAGATTTGATAACTTCGCTCTTGCCGGAAAANTNATTAAAGGNGAACATAAAGGTGACTTTTCNTTCGACGATACAGATCCTTATAAAATAATTGAGGGAGCATCTTATTCTCTTGCAGTGAAATATGATAAGAAACTGGANGCTTATCTGGATAGCGTTATCAATCTTATCCGTGCAGCACAAGAACCCGATGGGTATCTTTGNACCTGCGTTACTAACAACTGCACTCGCCTTTCGGGCTGGTGGGGAACTCATCGCTGGGAAAAGATTAATAGTCACGAATTGTACAATTGTGGGCATTTATATGAAGCTGCTGTAGCTCACTATCAGGCAACAGGGAAAAAGACATTATTGAATATCGCTATTAAGAATGCCGATCTGGTATGTGCAACATTTGGTCCGAACAACGGTCAAATTCACCGTCCTTCAGGCCACCCTATCGTAGAAATGGCTCTCTGCAAGTTATATAAGGTTACAGGCAACAAGAAATATCTTGATATGGCTAAATATTTTGTGGAAGAAACAGGTAGAGGAACCGATGGACACAGACTTAGTGAATACAGTCAGGATCATATGCCTATATTGAAGCAAGATGAAATAAAGGGNCATGCNGTAAGAGCCGGATACTTATATTCAGGAGTAGCAGATGTTGCNTATCTTACNAAAGANACAGCCTATTTCAACGCTATTACTCGTATCTGGGATAATATGGCAAGTAAGAAATTGTATATAACTGGTGGTATCGGATCACGAGCACAAGGTGAAGGGTTCGGTCCCAATTATGAGCTAAACAATCATACTGCATATTGTGAAACATGTGCTGCAATTGCAAATGTATACTGGAATCAACGAATGTTCCTGGCTACAGGTGATGCAAAATATATAGATGTTCTTGAACGAGCTCTTTATAATGGAGTAATTTCAGGAGTATCATTAAGCGGAAACAAGTTTTTCTACGATAATCCTCTTGAGTCAATGGGACAGCATGAACGTCAGGCATGGTTTGGCTGTGCATGTTGTCCCGGAAACATCACTCGTTTCATGGCATCTGTACCCACTTATATGTATGCTACACAGGGTAATGATATTTTCGTAAACCTATATGCGCAGAGCAATGGTAAAGTTAAAGTGGGGAAAAATGAAGTATCAATGAAGCAGACCACTCAATATCCTTGGGACGGCAAAATAGCAATTTCTGTAAGTCCTGCAAAAAGTGGAAAGTTTGCTATCAGTCTTCGTATACCGGGATGGGCTGGTAACCAACCTGTACCTACCAATCTTTACAAATTTACAGAAAAAGCATTGTCCGGCTATAACATTAGGGTAAATGGAAAGATCGCTAATTTATCTGCTAAAGATGGATATGTATCTATTGATCGTCAGTGGAAAAAAGGAGATGTAATTGAACTAAATCTGCCAATGTCTGTCCGCCGCATCCAGGCTCATGATAATGTAGCTGACGATAAAGGAAAACTAGCAATAGAAAGAGGCCCAATTGTATATTGTATTGAAGGCACAGATCAGACAGATAAACATGTATTCAATAAATATATTCCGGAAAATACAAAGATGGATTATACTTTCCAGAAAGATTTGCTCAACGGTGTAATGGTATTGAAAGGTACTGCAAAGGAAATAAATTTAAGCGGTGAAGAAAAAGATGTTCCATTCACAGCTATTCCATACTCTACATGGAACAATCGTGGGACAGACGAAATGGCTGTATGGGTTCCTTCTTCAGCTAAATACACCCATCCTACTCCACTGCCTACAATCGCTTCAAAAGCGCGCACTATAATTGTAAAGGCTCCTATCCAAAACGATGCTCCTGATTCAGCCTCTACTGAAGAATGGGCTTGGGGNGTAAATGATCAATGGGAACCTAAAAGTTCTTCAGATACATCAAAACCATATCATTACTGGTGGCTAAAAAGAGGAACACCTGAAACACTGGCTTATGAATTTGAAAATGAAGAAACAGTATCTAATGTTGAGGTTTACTGGCTGGACATTGATCAATATGATGGTAACTTCAGAGTACCAGAAAGTTGGAAACTATATTATAAGGATGGCGATAGCTGGAAAGAAGTAGAAGCCAAAAGTTCTTATACAACTAAAAAGGATTGTTACAACAATCTCGACTTCACTCCGGTAAAGACAAAAGGCCTTAAAATTGTAGCAAAATTACAAGACGGAGAATCAGGAGGAGTTCTGGAATGGAAAGTTAAATAAGTACTATAAAAAAAGGATGTTCAAACATGAACATCCTTTTTTAATAGCGATTATCTATAAATTAAATATTCTTACTAAGATCTCCTCTGCCTTCAAAATCAATCATGGCTTTTTTCCATTCTTCTGAAATAGGATAAGTAGATCTTGTTTTTGCATCAAAACATACCATTACTGTATGGCAAATGCATTTCACTTCATTTGTATCTGTATCAATCAGCTGCTGAAAAAGCTTAAAACTCTTAGTTCCAATCTCTACAACGGCTGTTTGTACAGCTACTTGCTCATTAGGATAAACAGGCAATATGAAATTCACCTGAATATTTGCAATTACTACACCAACATCTTTATTAACGCTCATATTTGGTATAACATCTTTAAAATAGGATGTTTTTCCTAAATCATAAAACGAAAAATAGACTGAGTTATTCACATGTCCCAATGCATCAAAATCATTAAAACGCAACTGGATAGGGACTGTATGATTAAATTTTAGTTTTTCCATCGTTAATATATTATTTATTGCAAAAATACTCTTTTTTACAATCTATTAGCAACAATCTGTATTAATTGACATTTAAAAAACTACAATTTACAACTTTATTTATTAGATTTGTAGGCAAATTATGATAAATCACACACAAAAATGGCTAAAATAACAAAAGAAGCGGCTTTGCTCTACCACTCACAGGGTAAGCCTGGAAAAATCGAGAAGGTTAAAATGGTGGGGGTTATTTTTCAAATACAATGAATCGCAAGAAACAGAAAAGTCGTTGTTATCGTAGTTATTGTCGATGTCGTCACTACAAGTGCTACAGTGCTTGTCTTGAAAGCGATAGTCATTTTACTTATCCAAACAATTCTGGGTAAACTTATCCTGGCTAGTCAAGTGACAGCAAGTATCGGACTTAATTGAATATCGATCTCAAGCGTCTTGAATTCAAGCCCTTATAATTACACAAATGTAGAAACGGTTTGTTAAAACACTTACCTATAAAGCGTAGTGCCTCAAAAAAAACAGGTAATTCGTTTTTTTCAATTGGACGTAAAAGAGGGTAGGTTATCGATTTCAGTCCTATTCGAAGAACCGTAAACAAAATGTCGTAAGTACATTGAAAACCGTCCCCCGATTGGATGACCTAGTCCTTTGGCTTCCAAACTTCATAACTATTGTATCGGTATTGGCCTCAAAAACGTAACCCTTCCTTTGCCCTTGGTTCAAAATCGTGGTCTTTTCAGCAACGATACCAGTCAGGTCCACAAAGGAACATTAGACCCACCGCCAATTAGTTAAACATAGTCCGTTCCTTTCATACACGGAAAGAAACTTTTAATTTCCTTTTACAACACGGTAACAAGGCTTTACAAACATAGGAAAGGACTTAATGGGCTAAATGAAGAAAACGCGTTGAAATTAACATTAAATCTCCATAAATCACATGTTTTGGGTCATTACTTTCGTTAAGACGAAGGTGGCCCAAAGTTTTGGTAGGGGGTAAGGTATGGTTTTAATCAAATGCAAAGCTTGGAGAATAGGCCAATTTTCGAAGTAGGCATTAATCCGAGGAAAGGTGCACGTGCCGGAAAAAGCCGTTCAATATACTCCCGTATTTGGCTAGTCGCCCCTGCAAAGTCGAACTGACAGTACCCTGCATTTTAAATGTTAGAGTTTAAGGCAGGTTTCCTACGTTTAAAGTATAAGGAAAACGGTTGAAAAAGTTAAGCAAGGAAATAAAGGATTATTTTATTCCCACTCTCTATGGAAGCAAGAATCGAAGTGGAAGTCGAAAGTTGTACAACCCCACAGGTGGAAGACGTTTTTGTTCAAACGAAAAGTTGTACCAACCCCCACCACAGGTGGAAGACGTTTTTTGTTGGGGAAGAACCCTAGACGAATGCTCCGACACAAGTTAATATTCCAACCCCCCTGATCAGTCGAATCCTAAGGTAATTTGGGTTAAGTTAGGTTGGCTTCTATGAAGATATTTCCCGTAAGGGTCAAGAATTTATCCAATGCACCGTTGAGGACCTAAAGGTATCGTCCGAAAATTCGGTTTTGTGGTCCGGTATCTTTGAAAGTCACTAGTTTGGCAACCTAGTTTTTGGTCCAAAACCTTATTTTCATAAAAAGTCCCTGGTTTTTTCCCCCCCCCTGTCTTAACCCAATGTAATATATGAAACCAAATTGTTAAAAGTCCCTATCCCGTCGAATCGGTTAGTCGATATCGGAATTGTCGTCGTCAAAGTAAAGAAGTAACCCCTACCGGTGAACTGTGCTCACAGTTCTCGGTGGTGCCTTATAATATTCCACACAATATAGGTTAATGCAAACCAATTTAAGACCCCAAACCTAATCAAAAGTCTTGCTGGCCAACTGTAATTATGGTTAGTCCCTGCTCGACCGTTCACCGTAAGAAGCATACATTAAAGTCCCCTTAATTCCTAACCGTGTTTCCGTTTTGTGGTTAACCCAAAACAATCGGTACTTCGCTTGGTATTAGGACCACTATTATATAAAAGGAAATCTTTCAGATTCTTAAAATGTAGGGGTAGAAATTACGAAGACGGTTTCACAAAACTTACCAGTCACGCACTTCAACGTTTCTTTGAAGAATCTAAGTTAGTTCTAAAACAATGCAAGTCAAACTCTATTGTGGGAAAGAAATTGACAGCTCGTAATGTTTACCCAAAAAAGTTTGCCTCGAGTTCTGCGTATATATTAAAACATGTTTCTTTTGTCGTCGACGGTGGGTCGGCTGGCAATTGTTTGCTAGAATTGTAGAAAGATATGAAGAAAGGCCGTGAAGTTTCACGCAATTTTCGTTTGGACGGGCGAACCTTTATTATCGTCTATGGTCTACATTACCCAGTAGTACGTAATGTCCCTATAGTTCAGAGACGGAAGTTGCAAAAAGTTAAAGTTTGTTAAGTCCCTCGAAATTATAGAAAGTCCAATTATGGAGGGCTTTCACCTCGCCTATCGAAAAAATGTCGAAGTTATTTAAAAAAGGCCTAGGAAAAAGCAATTGAAGTTATAGTTTTCTGTAGCTAAGGAGGTATATAAAATTTCCCTCCGTTAGGAAAAAATGGAAGGGTTTGCCCCAAAAGGGCCGGTAACGGTGGGGTTATAGAGGTTCCAGGTTCATAAAACGGTCAAATTGGCAACCTCTTAATGTCCGATGATTCAAAGGAAATCGACAAATATTAGTATGCGACAATTGCGGTACCGAAAAAGTTTAAAGATCTGGTTTGCCAAGAACGTTGAGGGCCCTCCCTCATACGGTTCTAATTCAGTCAAACCCATTGACATTCCAAACCATCCTTTGATG
>JGI20225J20221_1000963_pt3 | contig 36314 bp, 35 predicted proteins | sample BioMet4_FD_20221 | JGI IMG/M metagenome (IMG submission 20221)
TTGCTCGGACGTCCGCCCCCGGACCGTTTGCCTTTGGACGCCTGGGCGCGCAAAGAACGGCACCACCCTTTCCCACCCGAGGTCAGGGCTGGGCCTTCCCGAGCGCGGGCCGTCTGCTCGGGCTGGTGGCGCGACCGGGATGTGACCGCGCAGGAAGCTCGAACGCAAACTTCAAGCAGGCCAGCCGACAGGCCATTGGCCGCCAACCAGCAAAAGGACATTTTTGGCCAGGCATAAGCCATGAGATCCGTACGCCGCCTCAAACATCACTGCTCGCCATGACCGAATGACTGACGCGTGAGACCCTGCACAACCGACCGGCCAGGCGGTCAGTATGCCGACACGAATCGAAAAAGCTCCGGGAACATGTGCTGCGGCTTCATCGACGACCTCCTCGACCTGTCCCCGCATCGAAGCCGACCGGGTTCGCCGCTGCAACCGGAAACCATCCGGTCCACGGGAATGGCTGCGCAACCTCGGCGAATCCATGCGCATCCCGATCGAACGAAAGGACCTGACCCTGACCTGGCCCTGGCCGATAACCTGCCGGACCACTGGTGGACCGATCCGGCCCGGCTCCAGCAGATTCTGCTCAATCTGCTGTGGGAACGCCATCAAGTTCACACCCCAAGGCGGCATCGGAACTGGGGCCGTGATGGATGGCCGACACGGGCGCGGGGCCGTGGCCGGGCCTGCACATTTTCGTGTCCGATTACGGCATCACGGCCATCGCCGCGGACCAGGGCCGAAACGCATTTTCGATCCCTTTACCCAGGTCGATGCCTCCACCCGGCGGCCGCCACGGTGGCACGGGCCTGGGCCTTTGCTATCTGCCAAACGTCTGGCCGGGCGCTGCTCGGCGGCCGCATCCAGCTCGACAGTACCCTGGGCCAGGGGCTCGCGGCTTCACGGTCATCCTGCCCTCAAAACAGCCTCCCTGGCCGGGTCCGTACCCACCCCAAGCGCCGTGGCCGTCCGCAACCTCGCCCCCCCAGGGCTACCGGTTGCTCCTCGTGGAGGACTCGCTGTCGAACCGAGAGCTGATGAAACTTTTTCTGGAAGACGAGCACTGCACCCTGACCGAAGCCGAAACCGGTACCGAAGCCCTGTCCCTGTTTGCCGGCCGGACCTTCGATCTGGTTCTCATGGACATGGAAATGCCCGGCATGGATGGCTGCGAGACGACCAGGGCCCTGCGCCGTCTGGAACGGGAGACCGGGCTGCGGCCCACGCCCATCATCATGCTCACGGCCCACGCCTTCTCGGAATACGAGGAAAAGTGCCGCCAGGCCGGATGCGACGGTTTTTTGTCAAAGCCCATCCGCAAAGCCCAGCTGATTACGGAATTGCACCGCCACCTCCTGGAGGCTGCGCGGCAAGCGTCTGACACAGCGCGGGATAGGCCCTGAAATATCTCCCCCGAGCCACGCCTTTTTCTTCCGACACCGCGGTTGCCACCCGGTTTCATTTCCGCAAAAAAAATTAAATTGCATTGCCAAGCCGATCGCAGTCTGCCAGGGTGACGTGCTTATCCAATGCATTGCCTGACGGAGCGTCCTCATGAAGCATATCTTGCTGATCTACCCGGTCTTGCCGCGATCCTTTTGGAGTTTTCAGGACATCCTGCGCGTCACCAAACGCAAGTCCCTGTTGCCGCCCCTGGGGCTCCTGACCATGGCCGCCCTGCTTCCCCGGTCCTGGACACCGCGCTTCGTGGATTGCAACGTCCGTCCCCTGACCGAGGAGGACTGGGCCTTCGCCGACGTGGTCATGGTCTCGGCCATGCTCGTGCAGCGCGAGGGCCTGCTGGCTTGCGTGGCCGAGGCCAAGCGCCGGGGCAAGATCGTGGTGGCGGGAGGACCGTATGTGACCTCGGCGCCCCAGGCCGCCCTGGACGCCGGGTGCGACCTCATCGTCGCCGGCGAGGGGGAAAACGCCATGGCCGCGATCGTGGACGCCATCGCGGCCGGGCGTCACGGCGAAATCATCCGCAGCGAAGGGGTCGTGGACATGGCCGACCCGCCCCTGCCCCGCCTCGACCTGATCAATCACGCCGACTACGACGCCATGCCCGTCCAGACCTGCCGCGGCTGCCCGTTCGCCTGCGAATTTTGCGATGTCATCAACCTGTTCGGCCGGGTGCCCCGGTACAAACCGGTGGAGCGGGTCCTGGCTGAGCTGGAGGCCATTTATGCCCTGGGCTACCGGGGCTCGATCTTTTTTACCGACGACAATTTCATCGGCAATCCCGGCCAGGCCCTGAGCCTGCTCCAGGCGCTCATCCCCTGGAACCGCGAACGCGGGGAACCGTTCTGGTTCATCACCCAGGCCTCCATCAACCTGGGGCAGCGCCTCGACCTCATCGACCGGATGACCGAGGCCAATTTCGGCTTCGTGTTCATCGGCATCGAATCGCCGGACGTCGATGTCCTGGCCAATGCCCACAAACTGCAAAACACCCGGCATCCCCTGCTCGATTCCCTCCGCACCATCACGGACAACGGCCTGTCGGTCATCGGCAGTTTCATCCTGGGTTTCGACACCGAAAAGGAAGGGGCCGGCAAACGCATCGAAGCCTTTGTCGAAGCGGCCAACCTGCCCATTGTCATGATCAACACCTTGCAGGCCATGCCCGGCACGAAACTCTGGGAACGCCTGCGGGACGAAGGCCGTCTGCGCGACACCACGGACGGCGACATGGCCACCGGAGTAATGAATTTCGTTCCGGACCGCCCCCTGGAGGCCATCATGCGCGAACAACTCGGCGCCTGGGACCGGTTGTACGCCCGGGGGCCGTTTTTGCGGCGGACGCTACGCTGCATGCTGGGCATGCGCCCCACCCGCTCCGCCCAGGGCCAAACCCGGCCGGCGCTCGGACAGGCTTCCGGTTCCTCCAACGGCGCCTTGGCGGACGGGCTCGTGCAGTTGCGCCTTGTTGTCCGGCTGCTGTGGCGCTTCGGCATCCGCTCGCGGGACCGGCTGGACTTTTGGAAGGCGCTGTACGCCATGTGGCGACGCAAGCCGTCGCGGCTCGTGCGGTTCCTGACCCTGCTCGTCATGGGCGACGACATCCTGTCGTTCACCCGGGTCATCCACGACCGGGCCGCACCGACCCTGGCCCACGGCCGGACCGCACGGGCCGACGCGCCCCCACGTCCGTAAAAGAAAACCCCGCGCACGAGGGGTTATTAGGGAGAAAAGCCTCCAGCGGCCAAAGGGTTCGCGCCCTTTGGAATCCCTTCATGATGGAGTGAATGGCGCTGGGGGCGTTGCAGCGCGACCTGCGCCGGGCACGCGCGCAGCCGTCTCAAACAACAAAAGGCCGGGGCGGCAACACCGTCCCGGCCTTTTTATTTTGGCGACGCGTAGCCGGCTACCGGCCTAATGCCTGCGCTCGACCCGGAATTCGTCCCTGAGCAAGGTGTCGGACAAGGGCACCTCGTTGACGTCCATGCGGCAAAAGACCTTTTCCGGCTCCTGGCAGACCAGGGCCTTGCCAAGCACCTCGTCCATGGTCTCGACCTTGATGATCTCCATGTCCTTGAGGATGGCTTCCGGCACTTCCTTGAGATCCTTTTCGTTCTCGGACGGAATGATGGCCGTGCGGATCAGGCCCCGGTGGGCGGCGAGCAGCTTCTCGCGCAGGCCGCCGATGGGCAGCACCCGGCCGCGCAGGGTGATCTCGCCGGTCATGGCCAAGTCGTTTCGCACCGGGATATTGAGCAGGGCCGAGATGATGGCCGTGGCCAGCGTAATGCCGGCCGACGGGCCGTCCTTCGGCGTCGCGCCCTCGGGCACGTGGATATGGATGTCGATCTCCTTGTGGAAATCGGACTTGAGCCCGTAGAGCTGCGAGCGCGAACGCAGGTAGGACAAGGCGGCCTTGGCCGATTCCTGCATCACGTCCCCAAGCTTGCCCGTGATCTCCACCTTGCCCGAGCCCGGCATGATGGCCGCCTCGACCATGAGGATCTCACCGCCCATCTCGGTGTAGGCCATGCCCGTGCACAACCCGACCCGGGGCGCGGCCTCCATCTCGCCGTGGCGGTGCTTGGGCACGCCGAGGTAGGTGGACAGGCTCTGCACGGTGACGGCAAAGGACTTGTCCGGCTCCTTGCCCTCCACGAGCTTGCGCGCCACCTTGCGGCACACGGACGCGATCTCGCGTTCGAGATTGCGCACGCCGGCCTCCCGGGTGTAGCGCCGGATGATCTCCAGCATGGCGTTGTCGGACAAGGTCAGGTTGTCCTCGTTGAGCCCATGCTGGGTGATGTTTTTCGGCAGCAGAAAACGCCGGCCGATCTGCATCTTCTCGGTTTCCAGGTAGCCGGGGATACGGATGATCTCCATGCGGTCCTGGAGCGGCAACGGAATGGTGTGCAAGGCGTTGGCCGTGGTGATGAAGAAGATCTTGGACAGGTCGTAATCCATGTCCAGGTAGTGATCGCTGTAGGCGTAGTTCTGCTCGGGATCGAGGACTTCGAGCAGGGCGGACGAGGGATCGCCCCGGAAATCCGTGCTCATCTTGTCCACTTCGTCCAGGCAGAAGACCGGGTTGTTGAACTTCACGCGCTTGAGCGACTGGATGATCTTGCCGGGCAGGGCCCCGACATAGGTCCGGCGATGGCCGCGGATCTCGGCCTCGTCGCGCACGCCGCCAAGGGACAAGCGCACGAATTCCCGGCCCATGGCCCGGGCAATGGACTTGGCGAGCGAGGTCTTGCCGACACCGGGGGGGCCGACCAGGCACAGGATCGGGCCCTTGATGCGCTCGACGAGCTGCTGCACGGCCAGGTATTCGAGGATGCGCTCCTTGGGCTTTTCAAGGCCGTAGTGGTCCTCGTTCAGGATGGTCTCGGCCTCGCCGATGTTGAGCTGGCTCTCCTGGTAGACGTTCCAGGGCAGATCGAGAATCCATTCCACATAGTTGCGCACCACGGTGTACTCGGCCGAGGACGGGGGAATCTGGCGCAGCTTCTTGATCTCGCGCAAGGTCTTTTCCCGGGCCTCGTCCGGCATGTTCTTGGCTTCCAGGCGCTTTTCGAACTCGGCCGCGTCGGCGCCGGGATCGTCCTCCCGGCCCATCTCCTTGTTGATGGCCTTGATCTGCTCGTTTAAGTAATATTCTTTCTGGTTCTTCTCCATCTGCTGCTTGACGCGGTTCTTGATGCGCTTTTCGATGGAGGAGATTTCGATCTCGCTTTGCAGGTAGGCGTAGGTTTCTTCCAGACGCCGGGTGGGGTCGAGCTCCTCGAGCACCCCCTGCTTCTTGATATAGTCCACCTTGAGGTGGGGCATGACCGCATCGGCCAGCCGACCGGGCGCGGTGATGGAATTGATGGCCAGGATGGTTTCCGGGGCCAGCTTTTTATTGATGCGGCCGTACTGCTCCAGGGCTTCCTGGGTGGCGCGGATCAGGGCGTCGGATTCGGGACCATGGGTTTCTTCCTCGGGCACGCGGCGCACGGTGACCATGGAGTATTCGGCGTCCTCGCCGGCGGCGAGGCTGTCGGCGTCCCACTCGGCCCGGTACAGGCCCTCAAAAAGCACCTTGATGGTGCCGTCGGGCAGCCGCAGCATCTGCAGGATCTTGCTGACCGTGCCCATGTCGAAGAGGTCTTCGGCCTCGGGTTTTTCGGTCTCGGGCGAACGCTGGGCCACCAGAAAGATCTTCTTGTCGTGGGCGGCCACGGCCTGCTCGATGGCCTTGATGGAGGCCTCGCGGCCCACGAACAGGGGGGCGATGGAGCGCGGAAACATAACCACTTCCCGCAGGCTCATCATGGGCAGACGGACCGAGTCGGCGGTAGCGCGGTTATTATCGAAGGAAAAACCAGTCATTGATCCTCCCGCTTCCGGGCATGGTTACGGCTTTGGTCAAAGCCGGGCCGGAAGGCATCCGGCCCGGCGGGCTTTCGCTTGTAGGTAAGGCCAAAAAGACCGTTGTCAAACGGGAGGGCGGGACGGTCAGGCCGATTTGACTTCCTGGTGGTAGAAAAGCAGCGGTTCGAGCCCCTTTTCCACCACGGCCTTGTTGATCACGCACTCCTTGACATCGGACAGGGAGGGCAGCTTGTACATGATCTCAAGCATGATGCTTTCCATGACGTTGCGCAGCCCCCGCGCCCCGGTCTTGCGTTCGATGGCCTTTTCGGCAATAGCCTCCATGGCGTTTTTCGTGAAACGCAGCCGCACCTTGTCCAGTTCGAACAGCTTCTGGTACTGCTTGACCAGGGCGTTTTTCGGCTCGGTCAGGATGCGCACCAGATCGTCCTTGGTCAGCTCCTCCAGGCTCGTGAGGATGGGGATACGGCCGACGAACTCGGGGATGAGCCCGAACTTGATGAGGTCGGCCGGATGGGCCTGGGAGAGCATCCGGGACATGTCGTCGTCGTGACGGGCTTCCACCTTGGCGCCGAAGCCCATGGCCGTGCCGCGCAGGCGCTGGCCCACGATCTTTTCCAGGCCGATGAAGGCACCGCCGACAATGAAAAGGATGTTGGCGGTGTTGAGGCGGATGAATTCCTGCTGCGGGTGCTTGCGGCCCCCCTTGGGCGGAATGTTGGCCTCGGTCCCTTCGATGATCTTGAGCAGGGCCTGCTGCACGCCTTCGCCGGACACGTCGCGGGTGATGGACGGGCTGTCGCCCTTGCGCGCGATCTTGTCGATCTCGTCGATGTAGATGATGCCGCGGCTGGCCGACTCGATGTCGTAATCGGCGTTTTGCAGGAGCTGGACCAGGATATTCTCCACGTCCTCGCCCACATAGCCGGCCTCGGTCAGGGTGGTGGCGTCGGCGATGGCGAAGGGGACATTGAGGATCCTGGCCAGGGTCTGGGCGAGCAGGGTCTTGCCCGACCCGGTGGGGCCGATCAAGAGGATGTTGCTCTTGTCGATCTCCACGTCGTCGGCTCCGGCGGAACCGGCGTAGTAGACCCGCTTGTAATGGTTGTGCACGGCCACGGCCAGGATCTTTTTCGCCTGTTCCTGGCCAATGACGTATTCGTCGAGCAGGCGCTTGATCTCGGCCGGAGGCAGGAGCTTGCCGCCTTCGGTCTCCTCGCTCACCGACTCCTGGGCAATGATCTCATTGCACAGCGCCACGCACTCGTCGCAGATATAGACGTCCGGTCCGGCAATAAGCCGCTGGACCTCGTCCTGGTTCTTGCCGCAAAACGAGCAACACAGCTCGCCCGACACGGAATTTTTCTTCCTGGTCATACCGGAAAACCCACCCTGCCCGGCGTACCGGGCGTTTTGGCCGGAGCCGTAGGACTCAAGCCTCTTCGGGCTCCTTTTTCGCAAGAGGTTCCCTGGAGGTCAACACCTTGTCGATGAGGCCGTAGGTCACGGCCTCGGCGGCGCTCATGAAATTGTCACGTTCCGTGTCCAGCCGGATCTTGTCGATGGGCTGGCCGGTATGGCGGGACATGATCTCGTTTAAGGACTCGCGGATGCGCTTGGTCTCCTGGGCGTGGATCTCGATGTCCGTGGCCTGGCCCTGGAACCCGCCCGACGGCTGATGGATCATGATGCGGCTGTGGGGCAGGGCGTAGCGCATGCCCGTGGCTCCGGCGGACAAAAGCAAGGCGCCCATGCTGGCGGCCTGGCCCAGGCACAGGGTGGACACCGGCGGCAGCACGTATTGCATGGTGTCGTAGATGGCCAGCCCAGCCGTGACCGAACCGCCCGGGGAATTGATGTACATGAAAATTTCCTTCTCCGGGTCCTCGGACTCGAGAAAGAGCAGCTGGGCGCAGATCAGGTTGGCCACATAATCGTCCACCGCGCTGCCAAGCAAAATGATGCGGTCTTTGAGGAGCCGGGAATAGATGTCGTAAGCCCGCTCGGAGCGTCCGGTGGTCTCGATGACAATAGGAATGGTGGACATGTCGTACCTTTTTTGTACCGGGAGGGGCCACAGCGCGACGGAATTGTCGCTGGGCCGCCTCCACCCCGACCACCCGGTGTCGGATTTCGGGCGGGACGGCCGGCGGCTCGGCCGTCCCCTGCCCGGTTGGTGTCAATTACTGTCTTGCAAGAATGGGGCCGCGTTCACCCCGGGCCGGATGCCCGGACGTTCCCGCATACATAAGCATGTTTTCCCGGCTGGCCAGACTAGTCCCGCACGCCGTACGTCGGCGTTTCGGTCTGCGGCACCTTGGTGACCTCGGCGTTGGCGTAGATGAAATCCGCTGCCTTGTCCGCCAAAAGCTTGTCACGCACCATGACCATGAGGTTGTTGTCCTCATAGTAGCGCTTAAGCAAAATGACGTCCTGACCGGTCTGGGTGGACAGCCGGTAGAAGAAGGCATCCATCTCCTGGGGGCCGACCGAGAGCTCTTCCTTGGCGGCCACGGCGGACAGGAAGATCTGGGTGCGGACCAGTTCCTCGGCCCGGGGGGTCATCTCGACCTTGATGTCGGCCAGGGTCTTGCCCGTGGAATCCACGCTCTTGCCCCGACGTTCCAGCTGGTTCACATAGTCTTCGAGCATCTGGGCCAGATGCTGGTCCACCATGGACGGCGGCAGGGGGAAGTCGAGTTCGGCCAACAGGCCGTCCAGGAGCTTTTTCTGGGCCGCGGAGCGGTGCAGGTCTTCCGGACTTTGGTGTAGGACTGGGTAATGCCCTGGCGCATCGTTTCCAGGTGTTCTCGAAATTGGCGCCTTTTTGGCCAGTTTCGTCATCGGACCGGCGGGCAGGATGCCGCTCTTGATCACAACGTGACACCGGGCCACTTTCCATGTTCACGGGTCTGCCCGGACGAGCTCGGTATTGATGGAAGTCGGCCCCGGGAAGGTCAATATTCGCCCTGCCCTCGGAGCCGGCCGGGATGGTCTTGACACCGGGCCTCGAACTCCGGCAGCCTGCCTGGCCTTCGCCCAGGGCTCAGGCTCGAAATTCTCGGCCCGCACCGCCGGGCAGGAGGCTCGCCGTTCTCAAAAGGCCTCGGAAGCTCCACGAGCACCACGTCACCGTCGACGGCTTAGACGGTCGTCGGGGATGGTTTGACTCGGCCAGGGTTGCGCCGCACCCGCCTCGAGACACGGTATCTGATATCGGCCGGGACACACGACCTCTTCCTTGCTCGTCGGCCTTGCCCTTGGTAGTCGAGCAGATCGAAATCGGGGGATGACCTCGAAGGCGAAAAAAGGAAATAGGCGTCAAGAGCGCTCGTCCTTGGCCAGGGTGTGACAATCGGCCACGGTCGATACGAGGACCATGAAGGGGACTTGCCCGAGCTTCACCCATGCACCTGAATTTGGAATAATGGAACGTTTTGATGAGGTCGGCTGGTGGCCTCGGTCGGCATTCTCTTTCTTGAAAAACGCGGACTCGATTAGGGCTTGCGGGCACCTTGCCCTTAGCGGGACCCTTGATGTCGGCCTTGGGACAGGTACCATGGGCCACGGCCGTGCGCCAGGGCTGCGTTGGCCTCTTCGGCCGGAAACGTTTACATTGACCGGCGTTGTTCACAGCGGGCTGAATCTGGGTGACGGTACCTGATTCCCAAGGGCTGCCTCCAGGCCTTCTCGGCCCCGGCCACACGCGAGCGGGGGGGACGCGATTGCGGAATGGTTTTGGGAAAAGAACCGTCGCGCGACACGAAAATTCGTTATCCTAAGGCAGATTCGGCAACAAAAGAAAGCCTCATTTCTCCGGGTGGATCCGCCGCATCACGGAGCAACGCTAGCCGCCTACCGCCCACAGGCCCACGCACAACACACACACCACACAGCAAACTAAACATGCTCTGCCCGGCAGGACCGCCCTCACGCCTCCCCCGAAGCATCGGATTGCCCGGGGCCCCGGCTTCCCGACGCCGGCTAAGCACCCCAGGCCCGCGCGTCCGCGTTCGGACAGGACCGATGGGACCCCTCGGCGGCGCGAGCAACTCGATCTCCCCCGCACCAATCCGTACACCGCCGGTTGCGACCGCCACGCCAGAGCCCAGGCGCAGGCCTAGCGCCGCAAAAAAAAGAGGAAGGCCGTATTCCAGAGCCCTCGACCGGGGTATTCTGGGTGTTGGTCATGTGGCTGTGCACGGCCCGACTGGCCCGCACCGTCCCGGCTTGCCCCCGCCCGCCGGCCGGGCTCTAATAGGCCAGGGGCCCCCGACCGGGGATCGAGGCGCCCAGGGCGATGTTGTTCATGGTGCCCTGGGAGCGGCCGCACCCGCTCGGGCAGAGCCCCGGCCAGGGCGAGCAAAATCACGTCCACCAGCCGCTGGGAGGTCTCGACATTGCCCCCGGCCACGGCGGCCGGAAACACGGCCTCGGCCAGGGTGGCGGGCCGGGTCACGATCTCGACGGGCCGCAGACAGCCGGCATTGGTCGGCGTGCGGCCGCCGGCCAGGCAGCGGAAGACGTACAGGGCCGCGGACACGGCGATGGCCCGCACGGCATTGACGCAGCCAGTGGTCTGGGGCGCGGTGTCCGAAAAATCGAGCCGGGCCCGGTTGCCAGCCACGGTCAGGGTCAGGCGCACGGCCAGGTCGCTGTTGCCGCAGCCGTCGTCGTCCAGAAAGTCCGTGGCCGCATAGGTGCCGTCGGGCACGTCCTCCAGGACCGTTTCCACCAGCCGTTCGGCGTAGTCCATAAGCGCCGCCGCGCACCGTGCGACCATGGCCGGACCATGGTCGGCAACGAGGGCTTCCAGCCGGGCGGCGCCCACGGTGTTGGCCATGATCTGGGCCGCGAAATCCCCCTCGCGCTCGACCGGCGTGCGCACGTTAGCCAAAAAAAGCCGCATGACATCGGGCACGACCCGGCCGCCCACGACGATCTTCACGGGCGGAATGATGAGCCCTTCCTGGAAGATCGAGGTGGAAAGCGGCATGGACCCGGCGGCCATGCCACCGACATCGGCATGGTGGGCCCGGTTGGCCACGAAAAAAAGCGGCGTGTCGCCGCCGGCGAACACCGGCGCCACCAGGGTGATGTCGGGCAGATGGGTGCCGCCGCGAAACGGGTCATTGAGCATGACCATGTCGCCCGGGGCAAAGGTCGTCTCGGCCATGGCCGCCTTGACCGACAGGGGCATGGAACCCAGGTGCACCGGGATATGGGCGGCCTGGGCCACCATGTCGCCGGCGGCGTCGAACACGGCGCAGGAGTAGTCGCGCCGTTCCTTGATGTTGGGGGAATAGGCCGTGCGACACAGGGTCATGCCCATTTCCTCGGCCACCGAGGCGAACTTGTTGTTGAAGACTTCAAGCGTGATCGGGGTGACGTGCATGGTCGTGGTTCTCGCGGCCGGAAAGCTACGCTGTGGAGTCGGAAGGGATGCGGTGCTCCATCGACGCACCGTGTGCAGGCGTACCGTTTCCGCCAAGCGAAGGCAAGCGCCCCCCGGCAACCGGCCTTTACGGATCGGCCCTGCCCAGGGTAAAGGAATACCGTCCGAGAAAGCCCTCCTTCCACAATGCCAAAGGAGCCCGCCATGACGCCCCCAGCCCTGTTTCGAGGCCCTTTGCCTCCGTCCATGGCCGCCTTGCTGGTCGCCCTGCTCGTCCTTGCCGCCCCGGTCCTGGCCGGCACCCTGGTCAATGCCCGATGCCCCTGCGGCTACCACACGCAGCGCATGCCCCTGTTCGGCGGCCGGGCCAATTTCCGCACCGTGTGCCTGTTCCCGGCCCTGTGCCCGACCAGCCACGCGCTGGTGCTCGTCAACCTCCTCGATCCCGAGGCTCCCAGCTCGCAGTGTCCGGGCGGCAAAGCCGTTCCCTATACCGATCCGTCCCTGGCGCCCCAGGTCGGGGGCCCGGTCGTGACTTCCTGGAACGTGCGCGACAGGGGACTTTCCGTGCAGCTCTTCAGCCACGGCTACCGCTGCCCGCGTTGCGGTCGCCCGACCCTGAGCTTCAGTTTCGCCGGCAATTGGGACTGAGGCCACGCCCGGCCAGGCTTGCCCGGGGCGACCTTTTCGCGGGACAGCCGGTCCGGCTTCTGCTATACGGCCAGAAAAGGATCGTATGTGAACACGTTGCGCCGATGGTTCGTCAATCTTGCCGTGGCGGCCCTTTTTCTGATCGTCGTGGCCTGCCACTCCACGGTCAAGGCCCCGCCCATGCCCCAGGTGCCCAATCCGCCCCCGGCGGCCGGGGCCAGCGCCCTGGAAGTGGAGCGCTACCAGCTCGTGGAAGAAAAGCAGGCCCTGGAAAGCAATTACGGCGACAATCTCGGCCGCATCAAACAAATCAACGCCCGGCTCATCGAAATCAATATTGAGCTCAACCAACACGGCCGTCACCCCTAGCCGGAAGGGGACGCGCCCTGGGCGTCGAACCGACACTGCAGCCCCCAGGCCCCGCCCAGACCCAAGGAAAACGCCATGTTCGGACGTTCCGGGAAGAAAAAAAACCGCCACGACGCCATCACCGCCTTTCTCGGCGCCGGGGCCGAATACCGTGGCCAGTTCCATTTCCAGGGTGTTGCCCGCATCGACGGCGGCGTGATCGGCGACATCCTGTCCGACGGCACCCTGGTCCTCGGCGAGGGCAGCCTGGTGGAAGGCCGCATCCGGGTGGCCGAGCTCATCGCCAACGGCCGGATCGTGGGCGACGTGGAAGCCTCCCAGCGGGTGGTACTGTCCAAGCGGGCCCATTTGGAAGGCAACCTGCTGGCCCCCGTGGTGGTCATCGAGGACGGCGCCATGCTGAACGGCACGGTGCGGATGCCGCTGCCGGACGATCCGAAACGGCTTGGCCGCACCCCGCCCGAGGCCCTTGCCGCCGACGAACAGGCCTCTTCCGGCGGCGAGGCCGGGAATTAGGGATTGCCAAAAATCCCGGGGCCGATTACACGGCGAAAACACCCCTACGCGCCCAGCCCCAAGGAGTCCCGTTTCATGGGCCAATTTTTCCCTGACAGCGACCAATTCCCCCTGGAAGATCAGATCAAGAATCTCGGCGATGACGAACTGCTCGATTTCTGGGAAGAAACCCAGTATCTGGAGCGCACGCTTGTGGAAGACGAAAATCCCCAAGCCGAGCATTCCGTGGAATATGAGCGGGTCATCCTCCAGGAACTGCGTCTGCGTTCCTGCCGCCGCACCCTCGAACGCAACGGCTGATTTCCTCCCCCGCCCCCGGCTTTGCGGCGTCAGACCAGTGATGCCATGAAAAAAGGCGCCCGTGCGGACGCCTTTCGTTTTTCCGTTTGCCGGCGCGGGGCCGTCACATGGCCTTGATAACGTCGACCAGGACGTTGGTCACCCGCTCGGCGTTTTCGTTAAAGATGGTGACGATCTCCTGCCAGTTCACCGGCGGCTCGTCGGTCTTCCAGCAGTCGTAATCCGTGCTCATGGCCACGGCCGCGTAAGGCAGCCCGGCCTCGGCCGCCAGGGCGCATTCCGTGGCGATACTCATGTTGATCACGTCCGCGCCGAAGGCCCGGAACATGTTCGATTCGGCCCGGGTCGAAAAGCGCGGGCCCTCGATGGTCACCACCGTGCCCCGCTCGTGGAAGCGGTAGCCGTGTCCCCGGCAGGCGGCGATCAAAAGCTCGCGCAACGGCTCGGAAAACGGATCGGCCATGGGCGTATGGGCCGGATTGTGGGGCTCGAAGCGCTCGTAAAAGGTTGGCACCCGGCGCCGGGTGAAATCGATGAACTGGTCGAGGATCACGAGATCGCCCCGCTGGATTTCCTGGCGCAACGAGCCCACGGCCGTGGTGGCCAGGACGGCCGCGCAGCCCACGGCCTTCAGCGCATGGATATTGGCCCGGTAATTGACGTTGGTCGGGGTGGCCGTATGGTTGCGGCCATGGCGGGCCAAAAGCACCACGTCCTTGCCGCCGATTTTTCCCTGGCGCAGGGTCGAATTGGGCGGGCCGTAGGGCGTGTCCAGCTCCAGATCGCGCGTGGTTTCGAAGATATTGGGATCGTCCAGGCCGCTGCCGCCGATGATGCCGATACGCATGGGCCGTGCTCTCCTGTGTGGCTTGGGCAAACCACGTGGGGGATGTTGCGGAAAAGCCGGTTTTTTCCGAAGGATGGTGCCTAGGCGATCTGCAGGATGCTCTCGCAGCCGTTGGGGCGCAGCAATTCCTTGCCGTGCAGGAAGGACAGCTCCACCACCACGCCGATGCCGGCGATCTGGGCCCCGAACTCCTCCACCAGCTGGACCACCCCGGCCAGGGTGCCACCCGTGGCGAGAAGGTCGTCGATGACCAGCACCTTTTCCCCCCGAAGCAGCGCATCCTCGTGCATGCAAAGGGTATCGGACCCGTATTCGAGATCGTAGGTCACGGATCTGGTCTTGTAGGGCAGCTTGCCGGGCTTGCGCACGGGCACGAAGCCGAGTCCCATCTTGTAGGCCAGGGCGGCCCCGAAAATGAATCCCCGGGCCTCGGCCGCCACGATCTTGGTGGCACCGGAGCCGGCGAACCGCTCGGCCAGGGCATCCACGGCCTGGCGAAACCCGTCCGGGTCGCCGAGCAGCGGCGTGATGTCGAAAAAGAGGATACCGGGTTTGGGATGATCCGGGATGTCGCGAATGAGTTTGCGCAGATCCATGGCCGTCTCCTTGCAATGTGATACGGTTACCGGATTCGGATAGAGCCTTGTGCCCACCGGGTCAAGCCGCTCTTGGCCCGGAAAGCGGTTCGGGCTACAAGACGCTCCATGGCCAACCAACTTATCCCCTGCGACACCCTGCTTACGGCCTCGGTCCTCGTCAGCCAGAACGACACCCGCGACATCCTGCGCGAAGCCGCCCTGGCCATCACCGACGGCCGCATCACGGACCTCGGCCCGTCGGCCGACCTGACCGCGCGCTACCAGCCGGCCACCCGCCTGGACCTCGGCGACGCCCTGGTCCTGCCGGGGCTTATCAACACCCACACCCACGCGGCCATGACGCTGTTCCGCGGCCTGTGCGACGACGCGCCCTTGGCGTCCTGGCTGACCGACCACATCTGGCCGGCCGAGGCCAAGCTCACACCAGAGGCCGTGCGCCTGGGCACCCTTCTCGCCTGCGCCGAGATGCTCGCTTCGGGCACGACCTGCTTTTGCGACGCCTATTTCTTTTCCGGCACCGTGGCCGAGGCGGCCGACGCATCGGGCATGCGGGCCGTTATCGGCCAGGGAGTTTTCGACAGCGCCGACCTGAAATTCAAGACGTCCGACCAGGCCCTCGACGCCGCACGGGAACTGGCCGACAAGGTGTCCGACCAGCCGCGCCTGCGCCCGGCCCTGTTCGCCCACGCCGTCTACACCTGCACGACCCGGACCCTTGAACGGTGCGTGGAGCTGTCCCGGGAGCGCGACCTGCTCCTGGCCACCCACGCCGTGGAAACGGCCCGGGAAAACGACGATTGCCACAAGGCCCACGGCCTGCGCGTCATCCCCTACCTGGAGCGCCTCGGGTTTCTCGGCCCCCGGACCCTGCTTGCCCATGGCGTGGCCCTGGACGCGGCCGACATCGCGACCCTGGCCGCCCACGGCACGGCCGTCTCCCATTGCCCCAAAAGCAACATGAAGCTCGGCAGCGGCATCGCGCCCGTTCCGGCCCTGCGCGCGGCCGGCGTGACCGTGAGCCTGGGAACCGACGGCGCGGCTAGCAACAATGCCCTCAATCTTTTTTCGGAAATGAATGTGGCCGCCCTGCTCCAGAAGGTCGCCACGGGCGATCCCACGGTGCTCGGCGCCCAGGCCACCCTGGACATGGCCACCCGGGACGGCGCCGACGCCCTCGGCTGGCCCGAACTCGGCAGCCTGACCGTCGGCGGACCGGCCGACCTGTGCGCCCTGGACCTGACCCGGCCGGCCCTGACCTCGGGCTACAGCCCGGTATCCGACGCGGTCTACGCGGCAAGCGGCGGCGAGGTGGTCCTGACCATGATCGCCGGCCAAGTCCTCTACCGGAACGGCCAGTATACCACCCTGGATTATCCGAAATTACGCCAGGAATTCCGGGAGGCTGCCCGGCGGCTTACCGGCCGGTGAGCCGTGGCCGCGCCGCCCCGGTCTATCCCTTGACAAGGCGGCCGGCATCCATAATAAAGGCTGGCTTTGCGCTGTAATCATTCCCGCGCCCCATGCCGCGCGGCCCGGAGGTTATTCCCATGTCCCAGGTCATCATCGTCAACGGCGTCGAATGCCATCCCATCGTGGACAAGTGCGAGGGCTGCGAACGCACCATGGAGCAGGATGGGGTCAAATACTGCAAGAGCTATCCCATGCCCGAACGCAAGTGGGCCCAGAAGGTCTGCAACTTCGCCACCCACATGAAGCTCGAAATCGACAAGGGCGGCAAGGTCAACATCAACCCGTTGAAGGCCTCCAAGCGCGCCGCCCGCGGTCGCTAGGCCACCTTCGCTCTTCCAAGACGCATTTTTGCCGGGAGGCCCACCGCCTCCCGGCTTTTTGCGTTGTCGCGCGTCCCTTGTTTGCCAAGCCGGACGCGAACGGCTATGATTGCCTGGTTCTGCCAATCCGTAACCGTCCGGAGCCCTTATGCTCGACCGTGTGCAAAGCTTCCTCGACACCCAACGCGACACCGTCATCAATCTGCAACGCCACCTGACCTCCGTGCCGGCCCTGGGTCCGGACAACGGCGGCCCCGGGGAACGCGAAAAAGCCGACTTGGTGCGCCATCTGCTCGCCAGCCTGGGACTGCCCGCCCCCCGGGAAATAAACGCCCCGGATACGCGCGTCCCCTGCGGCCACCGGCCCAACCTGGCCGTCATCCTGCCCGGCGTCGATACCTCCCGCACCTTCTGGGTCATCTCCCATCTCGATATCGTCCCGCCCGGGGACCTCGGCCTGTGGCGCAGCGATCCCTATCAGATCGTCGTGGACGGCGACCTGATCTACGGCCGGGGCGTGGAGGACAACCAGCAGGCCTCGGTCAGTTCTCTGCTCGTGGCCAAGGCCCTGGCCGAAACCGGGAGCACGCCCCCGGTCAACTACGGCCTGCTGTTCGTCTCCGACGAGGAAACCGGCAGCAAATTCGGCCTGGACTACGTGGCCGGCCATGCCGACGGGCTTTTTACCCCCGACGACCTGTTTCTCGTGCCCGACTTCGGCCTGCCCACCAGCGAAATGGTGGAAATCGCCGAAAAAAGCATGCTCTGGCTCAAAATTATCGTCAACGGTCGCCAGTGCCATGCCTCGACGCCCGAACAGGGCATCAACACCCTGGCCGCCGCCGCCCTGTTCATCCTCAAGATCCCGAGCCTCCACGACCGCTTCAACGCCAAAAATCCCCTGTTCCTGCCGGCCAATTCGACCTTCGAGCCGACGAAAAAAGAAGCCAACGTGGACAACATCAACACCATTCCCGGCCGGGACGTGTTTTATGTCGACTGCCGGGTGCTGCCCGAATATCCCCTGGACGACGTGCTGGCCGCCATCCGCGAACTCGGCGCCGAGGTCGAGGCCACCTGCGGCGTGACCATCGACTACGAGGTGGTCCAGCAGGAACAGGCCGCCCCGGCCACAAGCGAAGACGCGCCCATCGTCAAGCGCCTCATGCCGGCCATCCGCGCGGTCTACCCCGGAAGCACGCCCCGGCCCATGGGCATCGGCGGCGGCACNGTGGCCGCCTACCTGCGCCGACGCGGCTATCCGGCCGTGGTCTGGGCCACCCTGGAACACAACGCCCACCAACCCAACGAGCGTTCGAGCATCACCAAGACCATCGGCGACGCCAAGGTCATCGCCCGGACGCTGCTGGGATAGTTGCAAGGGGAGGTGAAGAGGCCTCCGGCGGCCAGGAGAGGCGCCGCCTCTCCTGGACCTCTCCGCCGGGGGGAATCATTCCCCCCGGACCCCCCGGATGGGTAGGGACAAAGCATTGATGCCTTCACAAAACAATGACCGCGAGAAGCTTGCCGGGACCGACGAGCGGTTCATGCGTCTGGCCATCGCGGCCATGCGCCAGGCCGGGGTCACGGACAAGACCGGCGGTCCCTTCGGCGCGGTCATCGTGCGCGACGGCCAGGTCCTGGCCGCCTGCGGCAACAGCGTCCGGCGCGACAACGATCCCACGGCCCACGCCGAAATAAACGCCATCCGCCAGGCTTGCGCGGCTCTCGGCACCTACGACCTGTCCGGCGCGATCCTCTATACGAGCTGCGAATGCTGCCCCATGTGCTACGCGGCCGCCTCCTGGGCGCGCATCGAGAAGATTTATTACGCCGCCTCGTGGCGGGACTACGACGACCTGTTCGACGACGCCGCCATCCACGCGGACATGGGCCNGCCTCCGGCCGAACGGCTGCTTGCGCCGCAGCAGNTCCTGCGNGACGAAGCCCTGGCCGTGCTCAAGGAATTCCGCCTCCTGCCCGACGGCGCCCGCTATTGACAACGAGGGCCTTCCTCGCCCATCGACAAAACAACCGCACACACCCCCTTTCCAGGGGTCCGGGGGGATGATCCCCCCGGCGGAGAGGTCCCGGAGAGGCGGCGCCTCTCCGGGCCGCCGGAGGCACATTCTCCCCATGACACCAGACACTTTCGACTGCATCGTGGTCGGCGCCGGGCATGCCGGTTGCGAGGCGGCCATGGCCGCCGCCCGGCTCGGCCTGTCCACCCTGCTCGTGACCCAAAACGTGGACCGCATCGGGCATTTGTCCTGCAACCCGGCCATCGGCGGCCTGGCCAAGGGCCATATGGTGCGCGAGATCGACGCGCTCGGCGGCATGATGGGCCTGTGGGCCGATGCTTCGGGCATCCAGTTCCGCACCCTCAACACCCGCAAGGGGCCGGCCGTACGCGCCACCCGGGCGCAGATCGACCGCGAGGCCTACATGCGCGTGGTCAAGCGCGACGTCTTTGCCCAGGANAACCTGTCCGTGCGCCAGGACACGGTGGAAGAGGTCCTGGCCGAGAGCGGCCGGGCCACCGGCATCCGCACCGGCTCGGGCGAAGTGTTCGCGGCCCGGGCGGTGCTGCTCACCACCGGCACGTTTCTGGGCGGCCTCATCCACATCGGCCTGACCCGGATGCGCGGNGGCCGGCTCGGCGATCCGCCGTCCGACGGCCTCTCCGCCAGCCTGCGCGCCCACGGCCTGGTCCTCGGCCGGCTCAAGACCGGCACCACGCCGCGCCTTTTGGCCAAGAGCATCGATTTTTCCGCCACCACGCCCCAGCCCGGGGATACGCCGCCGCCGCATTTCAGCTTCCACGGCCCGGGCCCGGTGTTGCCCCAAGTGCCCTGCCACCTGACCTACACCAACGANCGCACCCATGCCGCCATCCGGGCCGGATTCGACCGCTCGCCGCTTTTTACCGGCGTGATCAAGGGCACGGGCGCCCGCTACTGCCCGTCGGTGGAGGACAAGGTGGCCCGNTTTCCCGANCGCGACCGNCACCACGTCTTTCTCGAACCAGAAGGCCTGGACAACCCGGAAATCTACGCCAACGGCATTTCCACGAGCCTGCCCATTGAGGTGCAAAANGAGATGCTCAAGACGATTCCGGGCCTGGAACACGCGACGATCGTCCGGCCCGGCTATGGCATCGAATACGACTACGCGGACCCGATCCAGCTCCAGGCGACCCTGGAGACCAAGGTGCTGCCGGGCCTGTACCTGGCCGGCCAGATCAACGGCACCTCGGGCTACGAGGAAGCGGCGGCCCAGGGGCTGTGGGCGGCGCTCAACATTGTGGCCGCGGCCACGGGCCGGGAACCTTTTCTCCTGCGCCGGGACCAGGCCTACATGGCCGTGCTGGTGGACGACCTCGTGACCAAGGGGGCCACCGAGCCCTACCGGATGTTCACCTCCCGGGCCGAGCATCGGCTGCTGTTGCGCGAGGGCAACGCCGACGCTCGGCTCACGGTCTTGGGCCGGGACCTGGGCCTGGTCGGCGACGACCAATGGCGACTTTTCGGGGACAAGGAACGGGACTTGGCCCGGGTGCTCGAAGGCCTGGCCGGACGCCGGGCCCGGCCCGACGATCTGGACGCGGCTGGTTGGGAGGCCTTTGGCGGTCGCCCGGAAGGACGGTCCGTGCGGCTCGACGAACTGTTGCGCCGGCCCGAAGTGACCCTGGCCGACCTTGACCGGCTGTGGCCCGCGCTGGCCGAGCTGCCCGAGGACGTGGCCGTCGAAGCCGAAACGCGGGTCAAGTATGAAGGGTACTTGCGCCGCCAGGAAGAGCTGGCCGGACGCATGGGGCGCCTCGAAGCCGTGTCCCTGCCTGGGGATCTGGACTACGAGGCCGTGGCCGGGCTGTCCCGTGAGGTGGTGGAAAAGCTCACCAAGGTGGCGCCGACCACCCTGGGCCAGGCCGGGCGCATTTCGGGCGTTACGCCAGCCGCCCTGACGTGTCTGGAAATTCATCTGAAAAAACGGTCACAACGCATCGAGCCTCTTGTGCCAACCCGAACTCTCGCATAAAGTCGGACCATGGAATTTACCTGGGGCACGGGCGGGTTACCGTCCTTCACAGGGCTTTTCGATCCGGGCTGGTGGGACAGGATGCGCGATTCCACCACCTCGGGTCATTTTTCGCCCGAAGCCACCATCCTGACCGTGAGCATTTTTGTCCTGGCCGGGGTGTGCATTGCCGTGGGCCTGCTCGTCACCATCCGGTTTCGCCGCGGTGACCACCAGCCCGCCACCTGGATCGTCCGGCCCGACGCCGTGCGCGCTCTGCTGGACTCGGCCCTGGCCCAGCGCAGCAAGATGCGGGTCGGCTTCGTNCGCGACGACCCCGGNACCCGCTCCACCGACGCCACCATCCTGTCCATCGATCCGATACGCGGCATCGAACTGGAAATGACCTCCCTGNTCCGGGCCAACCCCTCCTGGGTGGGCAAGTACGTGGTGTGCGACTTCAGCCAGCGCCCCGATCCCCGCAAGGACTACCACAACTTNTATTCCTTCGTGGTCCCCATCCTCGCCATCCGCAAGGCCGGCGACGACTTCATCCATATGACCGTGGCCTGGCCNANCCGGCTCGAACTCGAACAAAAACGGGCATTTTTGCGTGTGGACCCNCCCAAGGACATGGTGCTTGGCCTGGACATCTGGCCCGAGGCCATGGTGCGCGGCATCCAGGGCAATTTCGGCGANCCGACCAGCTGGGGCGATCCCCTGTTGACCCTGAACCCGAGGGGNGGNTTGCCCGGNCCCGAAGTNCGCAACATTTCGGCCGGTGGCCTGCGCCTCGAAATCCGGGCCGATGCCGCCCACAGCCGCCGATCCATGTTCGAGGTCGGGGCTCGTTTCCTGGTGCGTCTGGAACTGGCCATCCCCGACGAAGAACAGACCTTGGTCTGCTTCCTGGCCGCCCGNATGCAAAACATCTANGGCGATCCCACGAAAGCCGGCCTCAAGGCGTATGGCTTGCGCTTTTTNAGCCTCGGCGTTCCTTCGGACACGCCGCTNANGACCTTGACCTGGAAAACNGTCCCAAGCGGCGTGCCGGCCATTGACGACTGGGCTTTCCGCCGTCATNTGGAAATCTACCGGGCGCGCGGCGAAGCCTAGGCTGGACGGGCCAGGGCTTTTTGCTATCCGAGCCGCGTTTTTTTTCGTAATGTCACTGAAACGGCACGGTTTTCGGCCCATATTGCCCGCCAGCCCCCAGGATACGGGCCGGGCAAGGAGGAACAAGGTTGGACGACGATTCGGACGGTCGATTTTGGGGCGCCCTGAGCAAATTTTTCCGCCAAAAAAGCATCTCCATCGAGGAGCTCATCCTGGAGGCCAAAAAAGACGGCACCCTCATCCAGGAAGACGCTTCCATGCTGCTCAACATCCTGCGCTTGGAAAAAAAGCAAGTGGCCGACATCATGGTGCCCCGGCCCGACATCATCTGCGCCGAGGTCGATGACGGCATCGAGGCCATCCGTGACCTGGTGGGCGCTCATGGCCATTCCCGCATCCCGGTCTACGACGGCAACCGGGACAACATCCTCGGCGTGGTCTACGCCAAGGACGTCCTGGTGCATCTGGTCGGCGCGCCCGGCGCCTATCCGGATATCCGCGCCATCATGCGCGAACCCCTGTTCATCCCCGAGACCCTCAATCTCAAGAAAATGCTCCTGGAATTTCGCAGCCAGAAAAAGCACATGGCCGTGGCCCTGGACGAGTACGGCGGTACCTCGGGGCTGGTCACCCTGGAAGACGTGCTGGAGGAAATCGTGGGCGAGATCGAGGACGAACACGACCCGAGCAAGCCCGAGGAAATCCAGGAACTGCGCCCCGGCGTGCACCTCGTTTCGGGCCGGTTTCCCTTGGACGACCTGCGTACGGCCTTGGGACTTGACCTGGAGTCGGATCAGGTCGAAACCATCGGCGGCTTTTTGACNGAACTGGCCGGCCGNGTTCCCCGTCAGGGCGANTCCTTCACCCTGGAAGGCCACCGTCTGACCGTGCGNGAGGCCGACCGCCGCCAGATCCGCTGGATCGTCATCGAACCGGCCGCGTAAGTGCCCACCCAANTCCCTCCAAGAAACCTCCAGGCTCTCCAGCGGGCCCCCAAAAGGACTTCCGTTTTATGACCCTTGCAAGCATTTTGGCCGTGCTCGGCGCCTGGCTCGGCTTTGCCAATCCGGTCTACCGGCTGCCTGTCCTGGTCTTGCTGTATCCNGCCGGGCTCACCCTGGTCGCCGTGCGCGCCGCGTCACCGGCCCGGGCCGCGCGGTCCGGGTTCTGGATCGGCAGCCTGGCCGCCCTGGGGACGCTCTACTGGACCGTCCTGCCCGTCCACGACTACGGCGGCTTGGCCTGGCCGCTCGCCTTGCCGATCCCGGCCCTGCTCGCCATGGTCCTCGGGCTCTACACCGCCGGCTATGCGGCCGTGGTCCGGTTCGCCCAGCCCCGGCTCTCGCCCTGGCTGTTCGGCCCCNTGGCCGGNNTNGCCTTCGCCGCCCTGGAGATGGCCCGGGGCACCTGGTTCACGGGCTTCCCCTGGCTCACCCTGTCCGCGGCCCTGGCGCCCTGGCCGGCCACCATCCAGGGCGCGGCCTTCATCGGCGCCTACGGCCTGTCCGGCCTGTGCGCCTGCCTGGCCACCTGGCTGGTCCTGCCCGGCCCCATAAGCAAGCANGGGCTGGTGGCGGTGCTGGCCGGCATCGGCCTGCTCGTGGCCGGCAACCAGCGCCTGGCCACGCCCCCCGAACGCGACGGCAGCGTCCATGTCACCATTGTCCAGGGCAATGTGGACCAGAGCCGCAAATGGGACCCGGCCGCCCAGAGCGAGACCGTGGACAACTACCTGGACCTGACCCGGCAAGCCATGAAGGACACGCCGACGGACCTGGTCGTCTGGCCCGAAACGGCCATGCCGTTCTATTACCAGGACCATGGGCTCCTGTCCGAACGGCTGGAAACCTTCGTGGCCACGGCCAAGGTCCCGCTCCTCTTCGGCGCTCCGGCCTACGGCCGGGAAAAGAATGGCGATCTGGTCCTGCACAACCGGGCCTATCTCCTGCCGCCGGACGGCGTGACCGCTTACTACGACAAGGAACATCTCGTCCCCTTCGGCGAGTACGTGCCTCTGGGCAATATCCTGACCTTTGTCCACAAGATGGTGTCCGGCGTCGGCGACTTCCGGCCGGGCCGGCAGGAAAAACCCTTGCAGGACGGCAAACTTGCCCTGGGAGTGCTCATCTGCTATGAGGCAATCTTTCCGGAACTCGCGCAGCAGCGCGTCCAGGCCGGGGCCAACCTCCTGATCAACATTTCCAACGACGCCTGGTTCGGCGATTCGGCGGCCCCACGGCAACACCTGGATNTGGCCCTGCTGCGGGCCGTGGAACAGGGTCGGGCCATCATCCGGGGCACCAATACGGGNATTTCCGCCGCCATCGACCCGCGGGGGNGCATCATGGCCCAGGGCGGGCTGTTTACGACNCTGACCCTGCCCTGCCCGGAGACGCCCCTGGTGTCGGAAACCACCTGGTTCCACCGCCACTACACCCTGGTCACCTGGGGCATTCCGGTCTGCTTCGCCTTGCTGNTCCTCTGGAGTCTTTTCGCCCCGGGCCGGCCCGACACCTCCCGTCCCGCNGGCAAAACCCTGTAACCGAGTGACCCCATCATGCTTCAATATTCGGAACTGCGTAGCCAAGGCACGGAACTGCTCGACAAGTTTGATGAATTTTGGAGGCGTCTTTGACTTGGCGCGCTGTCGGGAACGTCTGGACACCATCGAGGCCGAACTGGCCAAGCCCGGCGTCTGGGAAAGCCCGGAACGGATGACCCCGCTTTTGCGGGAAAAAAGCGCCTTATCCGCCAAGGTGACCGGCGGGGAAAAACTCGCCGCCGCCAAGGACGACCTGGAGGAATGGCTCGGCCTGGCCAAGGATGAAGGCAGCCAGGAAGTCCTCGACGCCCTGTCCGAGCAGATCACGACCCTGTCCACGGAACTGGCCGATGCCGAACTGGCCGCCTTTTTCGGTCCCGAGGACAATGCCGACGCCATCCTGGAAATCCATCCCGGCGCCGGCGGCACCGAAGCCCAGGACTGGGCCGAAATGCTGTTGCGCATGTACCGCCGCTGGGCCGAGCGCAAGCAGTTCGGGCTCAAGTTCCTCGATATGCTGCCCGGTGACGAGGCCGGCGTCAAAAGCGTCACCCTGCAAATCTCCGGTCCCTATGCCTACGGCCTCTTAAACGCCGAAAAAGGCATCCACCGCCTGATCCGCATCTCGCCGTTCGACGCCTCGGGCCGCCGCCACACCTCGTTCGCTTCGGTGGACGTCTATCCCGACGCGGGCATGGATATCGACATCGAGATCAAGGAAGACGACCTGCGCATCGACGTGTTCCGGGCCTCGGGTCCGGGTGGCCAGCACGTCAACAAGACCTCCTCGGCCATCCGCATCACCCACTTGCCCACCAATATCGTGGTCCAGTGCCAAAACGAGAAATCCCAGCACCGCAACCGCGAATCGGCCATGAAGGTCTTGAAGGCCCGGCTCTACGACCTGGAACTGCGCAAGTTGCAGGCCGAAAAACAGGAAAGCTACGAGGCCAANAACGCCATCGGNTTCGGCTCCCAGATCCGNACCTACACCCTGCAACCGTACCGCCTGGTCAAGGACCACCGCACCGGTGTCGAGGCCGGTGACGTGGAGGCCGTGCTCGACGGCGACCTGGACCGGTTCATTCGCGGCTACCTGCTGCGCAGCGGCCATGAAAAATAACCCACACCCCCAGGCCGAGGTGGCCCAGGCCGTCCCCCTGCCCGCAGAGGAGCAGGAAGCCCTCCTGGCCGAACTGGAAATGTTGCGGCGACTGCTCGTCGCCACCGACCCTCCGACCTGCGCCACCCTGGGCGAGGGTCTTGTCATCATGCGTCTGTGCTCGGGCCTGGACCTGCCCCAATGGGAGGCCATGGCCCGACGCCTGGACCTGCGCGACTGGCTGGCCATGCCCCTGTCGGCCAATCCCCTGCCCTTCCTCGCCCACATCCAAAAGACGCTCCGGGAACTCATGTTTCTCTCCGAGCACGACCCNCTGACCAANCTCATCAACCGGGGGACCTTCGAACGACTCCTGGACGCGGAACTCGTGCGNGCNGCCCGNGCCGGACAGACCCTGACCCTGGTCCTGTTCGACTGCGATGATTTCAAGCAAGTCAACGACAGCTACGGTCACCCCTGCGGCGACCGGGTNCTNCAGACCATCGGCNGCCTGNTGGCCCGGGAAAAACGTGTCTACGATCATGCCGCCCGGGTGGGCGGCGAGGAATTCGCGCTCATCTTGCCGGGCTTGGGCCTGGTGCGGGCCGAGATCGTGGTGGAGCGCATTCTGGCCGCCGCCCGGACCCTGTCCGTCCTGTGCGATGGCGTGGACACCCCGCTGCATCTCACCCTTTCGGCCGGCGTGGTCTGCACCAAGGGCAAAAAACCCGTCAGCCGGGAAATCATTTACGCCCAGGCCGATGCGGCCCTGTACCAGGCCAAACGGGGGGGGAAAGACCGCCTCATCGCCGCCCCCATCATGGATCTGACCGGTCCGCCCGAGGCAAGCCTGGTCCGGGCCGACGAAAAACGTTTTCTTTTTACCGGCACAAGCAAAGGATGACACGGCGTATGTCCCAAGCCCCCAATCCCAACGCCACCCTGTCGGTCGCCATCCTGAGCGGCAAGGGCGGCGTCGGGAAAACCAATCTGGCCCTCAATCTGAGTTATGCCTTGTTCCGGGCCGGGCACCGGGTTCTGGTCATGGATTTCGACGTGGGCCTGGCCAACCTGGACGTGCTGCTCGGCCTGTCGCCGGAAAAAAATCTCCAGGATCTTTTCCGTCCCGAAGTCACGGCCGACGAGGTCATGCTGCCCATCGAACCCGGCGGATTCGACTTTCTCCCAGCGGCCAGCGGTGTGCCCGAGCTGCTCGAAATGGACGACGACATGCGCGAGATCCTGTTCGACAAGCTCAACACCGTGTTCGGCAGTTACGATTATGTCATGTTCGACCTCGGAGCCGGCATCGCCCAGACCGTCCTGTCCGTGGCGGCCATGAGCCACGTGCGCACGCTCGTGGTGACCCCGGAGCCCACTTCGCTCACCGATTCCTATGCCGTCATCAAGGTCCTGCACACCCAATACGGCATCGACGACTTCCAGATCCTGGTCAACCAGGCCGAAAGTCCGACTGACGCAAAAAACACGTTTCAGCGGCTGGCCGCGGCCTGCGAACGGTTTCTCGGCATCGAGATCCGTTATCTGGGCGGCGTGCGCACCGACCCGGCCCTGCCCGACGCCGTGCGCCGCCAGGTACCGCTTCTGCGCCACGCCCCGGGCTGCCCGGCCGCCAAGGACATCCTCAATGCCGCGGTCAAGCTCCACCGGTTGCGCCAACAGCGGGACGCGGACCTGCGAGAAATCCCGGTCCTGGGAAAAATTCCCCAGATCCGCAAGTAACCCTTGACGAAAACCGGTGTTTTTCGGCAATGGTATGAAATAGATGGACGATTGCTGCGACCCCCTTCCCGGGGGTTCTGGTCAACCGTCAACAGCGCGAGGTCTCCGCGATGAACAAAAGCGAACTCATCAAGACCCTGGCCGAAACCAAGGATCTCCACATCGACGAGGCGGCCGACATCGTCAACGCCTTCGTCGACTCCGTCAAACAGGCCCTGATCAACGAGGACCGTGTGGAAATCCGGGGCTTTGGCAGCTTCAAGATCAAGGGCTACAAGGGCTACACCGGCCGGAATCCCAAGTCCGGCGACGTCGTCACCGTGGCTCCGAAAAAACTGCCCTTTTTCCGTCCCGGCAAAGAACTCAAGGAATACCTGAACAAGTAGCTGTCCCATGCGATTTGCCTCTTTCTGTCTCGGGCTCGCGGCCCTTGTGTGTTTGACCGTGGTACCGGTCTGGGCCGCCGACCCGACCTTGACCATTGTTTTCGCCGGCAATACCTACGGCTACTTCGATCCCTGTCCCACCTGCGGCCCGGAGAAGCTCGGCGGCTTGGCCCGCCGGGCCAGCTATATCCGCCAGGCCCGCCAGGATGCGGCTACCGCCGGCAAAGTCCTGGCCGTGGCCGGGGCCTGGGAATTCGCCCCCGAAGTCTCGGCCGCGCCGCCCCAGCCGGCCAAGCTCCCGGCCGTGGCCACGGCCCAGTCCCGCATGGGCTACGATGTTGCCGTCATCACCCCGGACGAGCTCAAGGTTCTGGCCGCCAACAAGGCCACGCCGCCGGCCGGCTTCACCGTGCTCGGCGAGGAACCGCAAACCAAAATCCTGTCCGTGGCCGGCAAATCCGTGGGCCTTGTCTCTTTTCCCATGCCCAGGGACATAAGTGCGCCGGTGCCGGAAAAACTCATGGACGCGACGGCTAGGGCCGCGGGCGCCTTGCGGGGCAAGGTCGCCCTGGTGGTGGGCGTGAGTCCCTGGGGCGCCCTGGACGAGGAAGCCTTCATCAACAGCCGCCCTGGCGCCGTGGACGTGCTGCTCGGCAGCGGCGGCGGCTCGGGTTTTCCCGCCCGGACCTCCAAGGACGGCAAAACCCTGTGGACCCGGGCCTATATCAAGGGCAAGACCGTCAACCGCCTCGATCTGTTCGCCCTGCCCGGCGCGCGTGACTTCACCTGGAAGACCGAAGGCGCCTACACGGCCAAGGTCACGCCCCTGGATACGGCCTATCCCCAGGACCAGGCCCTCGAGGCGCTCTTCTGATCATCCCGCCCTTGCCCGGGACGCACGGCCCCGGGCAGCCAAACCACGGACGAAACGGTTACCCCATGTTGCAGAGACTGTTCCTTGCGACCCTGATCGGCCTGTGTCTGCTCCTGGCCGGCCAGACCGCCCCGGCCCACGCCCAGGACCCGGTCCTCACCCTGGTTTTTTCCGGCAACACCGACGGCAATTTCACGCCGTGCCCCTCCTGAGGGGGCAAGCTCGTCGGCGGGCTGGCCCGGAGGGCCGCCTTCATCCATTCCCTGCGCGAAACATCCCCCACCAAGGACAGGCTGGTTCTGCTCGCCTGCCCCTATGAGATCGTGTCCGACGGCCCGGCAACCGTCGACCCCCGGAAGCTGCTCGCCATGGCCAAAGCCTATGACCTGCTCGGCTACGATGCCGGCCTTGTCACCCCGACCGAGGCCGAAGCGCTCAAAAAGGCCGGTACGGCCCTGCCCCCGGTCTTTGGCGTGAGCGCCGCCGCCCCGAGCGTCACCACCATCCGGGCCGGCGGCCACAGTATCGGGATCGTGCGTTTTCCCATCGAGCCCAAAGCCGGGGAGGCCATCCCCGAGGCGCTGGCCAAGGCCACGGCCCAGGCCGCCGAGACCCTGCACGGCCGGGTCGAGCTGGTGGTGGGNNTGTCCGGCTGGGGCATGGCCGACGAGGAGGCATTCCTCGGCGCCCATCCCGGGGCCGTGGACGTGCTGCTCGGCAGCGGCCCGGGCGCCGGACTGGCCGGGATCACGGCCGGGGCNGGCAANACGCTGTGGGCCNGGTCCTACACCAAGGGCAAGACCCTCAACCGCCTGGATCTTTTCACCCTGCCCGGCGCGCCCGATTTCGTCTGGAAGCCCAAGACCGACTACAAGCCCGACGTCGTCTTGCTCGATGACCGGATCCCCAGTGATCCCCAGGTGCAGCAACTGTTCTGAAGGCAGGCGCCAGGCGGTTTCACGGCCCCCTGGAGAAAAATACTTTCTAATGGAACAAATTCATTCTAGAAGTTGTCTCGGATTCGTCCCGTGACCACCGATGCCGGCCTTTCCGAGCGGTGATGCGACAGCCTCGTGGCAAGATGGCGAGGCTTGCCGGACGACCAAAAACACACTAGGAAATGGCGGGGTCCATTCTTCCAAGGAGGTCCTTATGGAGTTTCGCGGCGCAATCACGGCCTTGGTGACGCCCTTTCGCAACGGCGAAGTCGATGAGGAAGCCTATCGCGCGCTCGTCGAGTGGCAGATCGAACAGGGCATCCACGGCCTTGTCCCTTGCGGGACCACGGGCGAATCCGCCACCCTGTCCCATGCCGAACATAAACGGGTCATCCACATCTGCGTAGACCAGGTCAAAGGCCGGATACCGGTTTTGGCCGGGGCCGGCTCCAACAATACCCGGGAAGCCATCGAGCTGACCCGGGAAGCCAAAAATGCCGGCGCCGACGGCGCGCTGCTCATTACTCCGTATTACAACAAACCCACCCAGGCCGGGTTGGTGGCCCATTTCAAGGCCATCGGCGCCGCCGTGGATATGCCTTTTATCGTTTACAACGTGCCCGGGCGCACGGCCCTCAATCTGCTGCCNGAGACGCTGGCCACCATGAAAAAGGAAATCCCCCAGGTGGTGGGCGTCAAGGAAGCCACGGGCGACCTCAACCAGGTGTCCCGGGTGCTGGAATACTGCGGCCAGGATTTCCAGGTTCTGTCCGGCGACGACTTCACGGCCCTGCCCACCATGGCCATCGGCGGCCGCGGCGTCATCTCCGTGGTCTCCAACTTCGTGCCCGCGAAAATGAGCGCCATGTGCAACGCCTTTTTCGCCGGCAACCTCGAAGAGGCGAAAAAGCTGCACTTCGAGATGGCGCCCTTGTTTCGGGCCGCGTTCCTCGAAACCAACCCCGTGCCCGCCAAGCAGCTTTTGGCCTGGATGGGCCGGATNCCCTTCGAGACCCGGNTGCCCCTGGTACCCATGGAGCCCAAAAACGAGGCCAAGCTCAAAACCATCGCCACCGAAGCCGGTCTTCTGTAACCGAACCAAGCAATTGCGATTCCGGGCGGGCCTTCCAGTGGGAGGCCCGCTTGTCGTTGAAAGGCTGTATTTGTATGTCCGCTTCCGCCGCCCCCCTGGTCGTGTGCGACCATGTCAGCGTCACCCTGTCCGGCCGTCCGGCCCTGATCGACTGCACCTTTCGCCTTGATCGCGGCCAGACGTGGCTCGTGCTCGGTCCCAACGGCTCGGGCAAATCCACCCTGCTGCGCCTGCTGCGGGGCGATATCTGGCCCGACGCCGACGGCGTGGGACAACGGCTCTTTTTCCCGACCGAAAACGCGGGCCGGCCCTCGCCCCTGGGGGTGCGCAACCGCCTGGGACTGGTCTCGCCGGAGCGGGCCCGGGCCCTCAAACGCCTGGGCGGACACCTCGAAGCCGCCGACTGCATCCTGGCCGGCGCCCGGGACAGCCTCTATCTCCAGGGACGGGCCTCGGCCGCCGAAAACCGGCGCGTGGTCGATCTGCTGACCCGCCTGGAACTGACCCATCTGGCCGAAACCCCGGTGGCNGCCCTGTCCAACGGNCAATTGCGGGCCGTGCTGCTGGCCCGGGCCCTCATGCGCGAGCCCCTGGCGCTGTTTCTCGACGAATTTCTGGACGGCCTGGACACCGAGGCCTCGGCCATTGCCGGCCGGGCCACCCGGGCGGCGGCCGCCACCGGCACGGCCCTGGTCATCACGAGCCACCGTCCCCAGGGCCTGCCCGTGGACGCGGCCCGGGCCATTGTCCTGACCGCCGGCCGTCTGGTGGATTCGGGACCGGCCGAGGCCGTCCTGGCCCGCTACCTGGCCGCCCATGACAGCGCCGTCACCCCCCAGCCCGTACCGACTTCCCCGCCAGCCCGGGCGACCCTCCCGGAAGTGGCCTGCCCGAGCGCAAACCTGCCCCTGGTGGTCCTTGATAACGCCAGCGTGATCCTGGATGAAAGGGTGGCCTTGGACGGCGTGTCCCTGACCGTGCGTCCGGGCGAGCACCTCGCTCTGGTCGGCGCCAACGGCTCGGGCAAGACCACCTTGCTACGGCTCATCGCCGGGCTCTACCATCCGGCCGTGGGCGGCACCGTCGAGCGTCCGGGCCTGGCCGCGCCGGAAGGGCTCACCGACCTGCGCGAGATCCGCAAGCGCATCGGCATGGTTTCATTTGAGTTGGAAGCGGAATACGAAAAGGAATTGACCGGTTTGGAGCTTGTGTTGTCGGGCTTTGCCGCCTCCATCGGGCTCTACGACACGCCGACCGAAGCGGCTCTGGCCACGGCCCGGCACTGGCTCGACGTCCTGGGCGTGGCCGACCTGGCCGACCGGCGCCTGGGCGCACTGTCCGCCGGCCAGACGAGGCGGCTGTTTTTGGCCCGGGCCATGGTGGCCAAACCGCGCCTGCTGCTTTTGGACGAGCCCTTTGCCGGACTCGATACGGACTCCCGCCGCGAGGCCCTGACCACGGTCTCGACCCTGGCCCGAACCGGCGTGACGGTGCTGGCCGCGGTCCACGACACCGGAGACATCATCCCGGAAATCCGTATCATCCGGCGCCTGGACCACGGCCGTCTGCTGCCGGCCACACCGGCCTGAGCGGCGTTATTCGCCNTCGTNCTCGGGNGGCAGCACGATCAAAACGTCCCGGGTGATCAGCGTATTGGGCACGCGCAACCGTTCGTCCTCCACGGTACGCACGGTCACGGACAGTCCGCCCAGCCGCTCCACCCGGCCGGTGCAGCCGGCCACCCGGAGCACGTCCCCGATCCGTACCAATCCCATGAGGCGGATGCCCCAGCCGGCGGTCAGGTTATCCACCACCCCGCGCAAGGCCCATAACACCCCGAGCAGCACCACGATCACCAGGGCCAAACCCGCCGCTTCCGACCCGCGTAGCTCAGGCCCGGCAGGAGACGCCGTCGCGGCGCCGCTGCCGGAGGTCGTCGCGGTCGGTGCGGCGGTTTCCGCTGTGGCCTTGGCCGCAGGCACGGTTTGCGACTGGGCAGATTCGGTGGCCTGCGGCGCCGGCGCAGGCGTCGACTGGGGCTCCTGAGCCGAAGGCGTGACCGACGCCAGTTTGGGGGGTGCCGGCTTGGCCGGCGCATCGACCAGATCGCGTTCCCGCAGCTTGGAGGTCAGGGGCACGGTGGCCTGGGGCGCCTTTTCGGGGCGCAGTTCAATGGTCTTGTCGGACGACGCGGCCGGCACGGGAACAGGGGCCGCAACGGCTGGCGCGGCCTGACTCCCGGCCGGAATAAGAATTTCCTTGCCCAGTTGCAGGCGGGAGGGATTGAGGCCGGGATTGGCCTTGAGAATGGCCGCCGCCGGCACGCCGTACCGTTGGGCCAGTTGATTCACGGTCTCGCCGGACTTGATGACGTGCTTGGTGGGGCCGGCCGCCAGCACCATGGCCGCCGCCGGCGCCTCGGTCAGGGAAAAGCCCGGCCCGGCCTGCCCCAACACCAGACAAACCACCAACAATCCCATGGCCACGAAACATTGCCCCCGGTCCCTCGACATGCACACCTCCCAGGCCGTGTTTTCGGAGACGTCCGGCCTGCCCCACAGGCCACAAGCCGGCGCGTCCGCAGTCACGGTCCTGTTCCGCGCCCCGGTCGTCAAACGACCGGAACCCGGTCTATTGAAAGACGAACTCCGTGAAATACAAATCCTGAACCTTGCCCTCGCCGGCGTATTTGCCGAAAAGCGCGATCAAGTCCTTGCGCAGGACCATCTTGCCGGCATTGGTCAACAAATCCTCGGCAACCTTGGACGACAGGGTCAAGATGAGCTCCTCCCGGGCATCGGGCCGCAGCAGCCGCTCGGCCGAGGCATTGTCCGCGCAACGCACCTGCATGCCCAGGCGCAAGAACTTGTAGCCCTTGTTGCTGAGGATGTTCACCACCAACGGGCCGATATCGATGACACCGTCCACGGCCTTGCCGGCTTCCTTTTTCTCGCCCTTGCCGGACTCGCTGCCGTGCCCGCCCTCGGACGAGGCGTACAACCCAGCCGGGCCTGACGCCACGAGCAAAACCGCCAACAGCAGCACGCCGATCCGTCTACCATACGCCATGCGCGCATTCCTCCCGCAAAGGGTACCGAGGCTCCGAAAGCCTTGGGCGACCGGCTTCCGGTACCGCCCGGACGCATCCGCCATGGTAGCGAGAGAGCCCCCGGCTTGTCCATGCCGCCNGGAAGAAGCTTGTNCGNCGGTGCGCAGNAAGNAGCCCTGNNGCGGCTGTTNCCGTCNGACCGCNGACNCNGGATTCAGTCCCCGGACGCGCTCGTGAGCGCCTTGGCCTGGCGGCGCCGGGCGTGGAGAATGGGCTCGGTATAGCCGNTTGGCTGTTGGCAGCCGGTNAAAACGAGGTCGCAGGCGGCCTGGAAAGCCTGGCTCGTCTCGGGCGCCTCGGCCATGGGCCGNTAGGCCGGATCGGCGGCNTTCTGGCGNTCCACCACCGCCGCCATGCGCAGCAAGNTGGCGCGCACCTGCTCCTCGGTGCACAGCCCATGGCGCAGCCAGTTGGCGATATGCTGGCTCGCGATGCGCAAGGTGGCCAGGTCCTCCATGAGCCCCACCTCGTCGAGGTCCGGCACCTTGGAACAGCCGATGCCCTGGTCCACCCAGCGCGACACATAGCCGAGAATGCTTTGGGCATTGGCGTCCAGTTCCCGGGCCAGGGCCCGGGGCGTCGGTCCCAGACCGTCGAGCAAGGGGAGCCGCAGCAAGTCGTAGCGGTCGGCTTTTTCCGGCGCGGCGGCCAATTCCCGCTGCCGGGCGAACACGTCCACGGCATGGTAGTGCATGGCGTGCAGGATGGCGGCGGTGGGCGACGGCACCCAGGCGCAGTTGGCGCCGGCACGCGGATGGGCGATCTTGGTCGCAACCATCTCGGCCATGCGGTCGGGCTTGGCCCACATGCCCTTGCCGATCTGCCCCCGGCCGGAAAACCCGCAAGCCAGCCCCACTTCCACGTTGCGGTCCTCGTAGGCGAGCATCCAGGGCTGGGTGCGCATGGCCGCCTTGCCGACCACGGGGCCGGCCTCCATAACGGTGTGGATCTCGTCGCCCGTGCGATCGAGAAAGCCGGTGTTGATGAAAATGATGCGCTCCTTGGCCGCNCGCACGCATTCCTTGAGNTTGAGCGACGTGCGCCGCTCCTCGTCCATGACCCCGATCTTGAGCGTGTGGCGGGCCAGGCCCAGGGCATCCTCCACCCGGTCGAACANCCGGCAGGTAAACGCCACTTCGTCCGGGCCGTGCAGCTTGGGTTTGACGATATAAAGGGAGCCGGCCCGGCTGTTGCGGCCGGCNGCCGGCCCGCGCAGGTCNTAGAGCCCNACAAGNCCCGTGACCAGGGCGTCCAGGATGCCCTCGGGAATTTCCTGACCTGCGGCATCCAGGACCGCATCGGTGGTCATGAGCAGGCCCACGTTGCGCACCAGAAGCAGGCTGCGGCCGGGCAGGGTCAATGCGCCGCCGTCCGGGGCGGTGTAGCGCCGGTCCGCGGCCAGGCCCCGGGTCACGGTCCGGCCGGCCTTGGCAAAGGTGGCGGTCAGATCGCCCCGGAAAAGTCCCGCCAGATTGCGATACGCCNCGGCCTTGTCCGGGCCGTCCACCACGGCCACCGAATCCTCGCCATCGAGGATGGTGGTGATCGCCGCTTCCAGCACCACATCGCGCAGCCCTGCCGGATGGGTCGCGCCCACCGGGTGGTGGCGGTCGATGTGCAGTTCGACATGGAGGCCGTGATTGCGCAGAAGCACGGTTTCGAGTTCCGGCGCCCCCCGGTACCCCACGAACTGTTCCGGNCGGGCCAGCCCCGTGACCGTGCCGTCGGTCAAGGTCGCGGTCAGGACGCCGTCGGCCAGGNCATANCCCNTNACCGCGCCATGGCTGCCGTGNGCCAGCGGCGCGGCCGTGTCNAGAAAGGANGNGCCGTACGCCATGACCCGGGCNCCGCGCACCGGGTTGTAGGCGANGGTGCGGNCGGCGCCGNNGGTTTCGGGGATGGCNTCGGAACCGTAGAGCGCGTCNNAGAGACTCCCCCANCGGGCATTGGCGGCGTTTANGGCATAGCGGGCATTGGTCACCGGCACCACGAGCTGGGGGCCGGCCATGGTGGCGATTTCCGGGTCCACGCCCGACGTTTCGATGGTAAAATCCGGGCCCTCGGGCAGCAGGTAGCCGATGCCGGACAAAAAGCACTGGTAGGCGGCCGCGTCATGGGGTTTGCCGGCGCATTGCCGGTGCCAGACGTTGATGGCGGCCTGCATGGCGTCGCGTTTGGCGAGGAGGGAGCGGTTTTCCGGTCCCAGTGCGGCCACTATCGAGGCCAGAGCCCTGAAAAAGGCCTCGCCCTCCAGGCCGGTTCCCGGGATGATCTCGCGCACAAGGACGTCATGCAGGGTTTTCTCCACGGACAAGCCGGCGACGGCGATGCGCTGCGACATGGCGAACTCCTTCCCTGGGCCAGGGAGCACTGTTTCCGGACTTTTGGACGAACCTACGGGTTTTGGCCCCAAGCGCAACGAAAAAAAGTCTGCTTGCGCTGCCTCTCGCCTAAAAACTTTCCACCTGGCCGCGCACCCCGGCCAGGGCGGCGGGCGTGAGGGCGCACACCAGCACCCGGTCCGCGCCAATGTCCGCATCGTGGTGCCGGATGCCGCAGTCGGCGGCGGGAACGAAGCCGAACCGCCGGTAATAGCCGGGATCGCCCACAAGCAGCACCAGGGCATGGCCCAGGTCCCGGGCCCGGGCAAAGGCTTCCCGCACCAACCGCGTTCCCAGGCCCTGGTTGCGGTACGGGAGCGCCACGGCCAAGGGTGCCAGCAGCAGGGCCGCATACCGCGCCTGGCCGTCCGCGATGGCCGTACGGGTCAGCATGACAAACCCGGTGATCGCGCCGGCCTCCTCGGCGACCAGGGCCAATTCCGGGAGAAAGTCGGCGCTGGCGCGCATCCGGTCAACGAACGCCGGCTCGTCGCCGTTTCGCATCGCGGCCGTTGCNAAAGCNTGNGCCACGAACNCCCGGATGTCCNCNAAATCCTCTTCNCGCGCCTGACGGATGNTCATGCAGGCCTCCTCCACCGTNCGCCGCACCACGCGACAAGGGATACGGACCGCCGCGCGACCCGTATCCCTGCCTTCTTTCCACCATCCAGACCAAGAGACACCACCCGGCCTGTCCCCGAA